>Ga0206842_1021_pt2 | contig 49328 bp, 34 predicted proteins | sample Alteio_BWOrgCont_23_FD_152861 | JGI IMG/M metagenome (GOLD analysis project Ga0206842, IMG submission 152861) | Enriched cells from forest soil in Barre Woods Harvard Forest LTER site, Petersham, Massachusetts, United States -... | ecosystem: Environmental > Terrestrial > Soil > Temperate forest >...
GTTTTCAGTAACTTCAATTCTCAGCTCTTGAGAACAGCGTAAGGGCTCATTAAGCTATTCAAGTCGATCAGTGTTCTCCGCAAGCGGCCGAAAACCGGCTACACGGAAGAGTGGTTGCTACGACAGCCAGCATGATGCAGAGATCTTGGAGACATCTGCACTTTCCGCTTGCGATGTCAATCGCTTGTCCACTAAAGAATGCCGCAATTGGATGCGAAAAAGTTAATGAGTAAGGCCTGTGGGCAACGGTCATGATGGCTACGACGCGGCACCCGGAGCAGAGCACCAAAACCCCCATTTTCACCCCATTGAGAAAGTACGCGAGAGTAAATTCAAGGGCTTTTGAGTATGGGGCCTTTCCACTTAGGTTATTGATTTTAAAATCGGGCAGCCTGCAAAACCAACATTCGCGGGTTCGATTCCCGCCCGGTGCTCCATTAGAATTTACGAGCTATTAGCTGGCCGAACACGTTCAAACAATAACGGGTTGATTCGTTAACAGCACCAGTATCCTAATCCATCGATCCTCAGAAGAGCGCCTCCAGCACGCATCCACGCTATTCAACCGTCGTGCATGAGCTGGAAGCATGAAAGAAGGCGGCCCTCGGCGGCACGCGTTTCGTCTGCGATCAAGTCAGAGCTGGCGGGTGTTGGCGAGCGCCCGAAGAATCGTGCGGGTGTTCTTGTTCATGACCTGACGAAGGTACATGGTGATGGCGAACAGGAGGACCAGAAAGAAAAGGTCGACACGAAGGAGTGAGTGCAGGAGTCCGCCCAGGGTTTCTGGTGGGAACATATGGAGGTGCATCCAGATAAAGGCGACGACGGCGAGGATCGCGAGGACGCCAACGATAATGCGAGAGGAGCGTTCGGACCTGTCGGCGGCTGCGAGGGCTTGCTGGACGAAGGCGAGTTCCGCGTTGGTATTTTCGGAGTTGGGCTGCTGGTGTTCGGGACTCATGCTGGTTTCCTTTCGGATGTTAGGCTTTTGCGAAGGGTGGTGACTCCGTAATGGAGGCGCGACTTAGCGGTGCCGATCGGAATCTCCAGGATGGCGGCAATTTCTTCGAGTGTGAGGTCGTGCTGATAGCGGAGCAGGAGGACGGCTCGGCTGGCGGGCGAGACGTGGTCGAGGAGGGTCAAGAAGGCCTCGTCGGGTGGCTCGCCGAGAATGGGGTCAATGGTGGTGAGGTGTTCTGTTGGTATATCGTCAAGTGGTTGCCAGCGGCGGGCGCGTTTGAGATGCGAGAAGGCAATACGCGAAGCGATCCGGAAGGTCCACGGGCGGAAGACGGCGGGCTCGCGCAGGAACGGGAGCTTGCGGAAGATCTGGAGCGAAGTCTCCTGGAGGATGTCGTCGGCGAGGGCGACGCCGACGAGTCGGGTGATGTAGCGGTGCAATGGCGCATAGGCGTCACGGAGAAGTTGTTCCAGTGCGGTCCGGTCGCCGGTTTGCGCGAGAAGGACCAGCAGGGTTTGGTCGGGCGTCGCGGGCTCCTTCGCTTGAGTTCGGGGGTGCATGCTTGAGAGAGGTGTTGGGGTCGCTGAAAGTTCGGTTCTGGCGAAATAAATAATTATGAACGTGTGAGAGGGAGTGGTGGGTGCTGATCGCTATCCAGGCCCGAGCATTTGTTGCCTTGGATCAAGCTCTCTTCAGCGGGAAGTTCAATGACTTGGCGGAGATAAGCGGCCAATAAGCTGAGCGATGCCACCGCCGCATTTCGCCACAATAACATCTCCTACTTCACAAGCGTGGCGAGACGGGCTTTGTTGATCTTCAACACAATACCCGCATTCCTGTCAGCAACTTCAATGACATGGTATTCAGCGGCAGTTCCAAGCACCTGCGCAATCTCTGAAGGCGTAAGCTTGTAGTCTTCTTCGAGCCATGAAGCCATATCGCCTGTAGCTTCTTTGAAGGCGTCATCGAGCGAACCGTCAAGCCCCATGGTGATGATGTCGGTGACCGTCTCCACGCGAGGATCTCCAATACGCTTGTTGGGGATAACGTCAACTGTCAGCTCCACGTCCATGGATGTTTCGAGGGCATTGCCATTAAGCTCGCCGTCGCCCTGCGCTGCGTGTGCGTCGCCGAAATAGAGCAGGGCGCCAGGATTTGCCACCCGAAGATAGACGGTAGCGCCCTCCCTTATTTCATTGAAATCCATGTTTCCGCCGTAGTATCCCGAGTCGCCTGTGCCGGGTGGGGCCTGCGCAGTGCCGGGAGCAGCAGAGATACAACCGAGCATGGGCTTTAGCGGGATCGCGTAGTGCTTGAGGTGTTCTGCGGGAGCTTCGGGAGTTGCCGTTCCCGCCGCTCGGTCGAGATGCCAACGGATAGATTTACCGTTCTCCTTGACCTTGACGGCAAGATCGCTATTCAAGGCACGCTCATCAAGTCCGTCGTCGCTCTCCGCCCAGTCGCGATTCAAGGTGAGTTTCTTAATATGGACGACGAGCACATCTCCCGGCATTGCGCCCGTGATGTAAAAGGGACCGGTCTGAGGATTGCCGCCGAGAGACCGCTTGACCCCATTCATATCCGTCCCGCCGGCGTCCACCGTAGTGGTGTGAATGGTATCTCCGGGATTGATGGTGAGGACCGGTTTGTTGAAGGCAGATATCTGACGATAGAAGACCGTCGGCGAGAATTCATGGGTTTTGGGCTGGGGATGTTCCAGAGCAGGCGCCAAAATAGCCGTGAATTTAAGAGTCATCGGGTGCGCCTTGTCATCGGCGTCCGTTTCTGTATCCGTTCCTTCCATCTTGCCGTCGGCGAGGGTAGCAATGATTTCATCGGTATTGCCCTGTTCATCTGTAGCCCTGAGATGCAGAGCAGTCCCGTGGAGAGTGCCGGCATACTTGTAGCCCCTGCTTGTGGCCGTCACTTTTTCGCCGGCCTGTTCAAGATTGAGGAGAGGAGTCAGAGGAGTGCCTAAATAGTTTGTCGAAACAATCCAACGACCGGTGTTCGAAGATGTTTGAGCGCCTGCGACAAGAAAAGACAGACCTAACAGCATGAGTGGGAGGTTGATACGAACCATGGATATTTCTCCGAGGGCCGGATTGGGACGCTGAACCGCAGCGAGAGTACATTGGCTCTCAACGATTGTACGCAGGGAAAATGGCCGTGGTTCGGAGCGATTGCAATGGTTCGCCGTGGCACTGTATGCCTGAGATAGCGATCTCCTTCACCCACGTATGGAACGAACAGAAAATTGAACACGGCTTATCTAAAATGAACTTCTTGGTGAGGAAATCACCCGAGCACAATGGTCAGGTGCGAAAGTCGCTCCAGCACGATAGGCCGCATAACTCTTGGCACTAAGCAAACAGGTGCGCCCAGTGCGGGAAATCCGCACGCTGGGTGCGATGCGGCGGGGGCTGGAAACGGATTCACGGTTTGGCTATTGAGGCGCTCCCAGAGGAAACGGGGAGCACCAGCTAGGCTGGACCTTCGGAATACCGCGCCAGTCCTCGACCCGACCGGCTAGGCGGAAGTGATCCCGCCGGTTCGGCCTTCTAACCACCAGTTCCTCCCGTTTTACGCAACCTGGGAAGGTTTCTTCCGGTTTTCTAAGGTTTTTACGAGAGAGCTAGTTTTAAGTTTGTAGTGTCGGATGGTGGCCATCTGCGCGGTGTTTTCAAGCATCCCAACCCTTATTGACCGCTGAAAGGATTAACCTTGCCCGCGAATTTGTTCACCAAATGCGATGCCGCGAAGCACCTTAGAGTCTCCGAGGATTTCATCAATAGCCTCATCAAGATTCGTCACTTGAAGCCACTGCAAATAGGAAAACGCCAATTAATCCCCGAGGCAGAACTCGACCGCTTTGTCGCTAGCTTAGCGGCCTAGAAGATCGAAACTCGGGGGGCACGCGGCAAAGCGCGGGGACTTCAGGGGCATTGGCATGCCCTGTCTCTTCACCGTCTAAGTCCGCTTGTGCGCGGCTGTGCGGCGTTGCCCCTGCGCGCCGTAATCATCCCGGGCTCTTCGCAGTTTTGCTGACCGGAGAGGAGGACTAATTTTTGGCGCCCCGGGAGAAATCGAATGCCCGGTTAGGTCGCCCTTTCCCGAACAATTCTGCTGTCTTTCGGGAATTCGCGGAAAAGGAATACATCGACATTCCAGCGCCGGATTGAGTTTTCCCGCACTTCCGCCCGACCTAGTTTCGATTCCTGCGATTCTGGGCTTCCCCCGGCAGTCAGATCCAAGCTGAGAAGAAACCAGCCGAACAACGTTCCGCGCACAGGACCATCTTGGGGCGTTCGTCTGAAGATCTCGTACAAGCTCCGCGAACTCATCTTCCGCAAGGCGCCTCTTCGCGTCTGTAGGAGAAACCCGAGCCGGAAAACGCCTTTCACGCAAGATTAATAGTCCATGATTTAAGAGGTTTTTCCCATTCGGGTCTTGCAACTTCCTCTGGGAGACCGGGGTCTTAGCATTTGTAGTCGTCCTGTCGACCTGCCTTCCCCAGCGAGCTTGAAAAGCGATATCGCCAGCAGAGATTCATGAAACGATCCCTACCTTTGAGGCTGTGAACCCATGAGATTCCTCCAACTGAGTGTTCTGTTTCTGTGTTTTCCCTTAGCTTGCGCTCGGGATGTCAGGGCTCAAACGGACCCACCTGACTATGACTCCCGCCACAGCACGCTCAATCTCTCGCGTGATCTCGTGCGTTTAGGTATTGCTTCCCGGAACATGGCGCCGGAAGATCCAAATCTGGATGCCAGACCGCTCTTTCAGGCGGCGCTCGTCTACGTTGCGAAACATCACACGAACCTCGTCACCCTGGACCGCGGAGCCTACTACTTCCTCACGCCGCAAAATACGCAAACATACCTCGTCTTTCTAGACCTTTCGGATCTTCGCGTGGATCTCGCCGGTTCCAGGATCCATTTCGCTCACGCGTTTTTGCAGGGCTTTCTGGTGTCGAATTGCCAGCGCGTCACCCTAACAAACTTCGAGGCGGACATTTTGGATCCGCCCTACACACACGTGCAACTTGAATCTGTCGACTCTCAGCAGCGCACCCTCGCCTACACCACGTTGCCTGACTGGGCCAATCCGGAAACCTTCGATGGGGAGACTACCCCGGTGGGGCCGCCGGTCCTTTGGGCTGTGGCATTCCGCAATGGCAGCATCGTGCCCGGAACCTCGCGCATGCAGGTCAAACAGCCTATCTCAAGTGACATCCTGAGCCTTGTGCAGGACAACACTCCGTGGACTCAATCCGTAACGTTATCCACGCTCCTACCGGGCGACACGATCGTTGTTACGCAGCGGGGCGGAGAATCTCTGATCAACGCATCCAGAAGCGACTCCATTACGTTTTCAAATTTCACCGTCCACGCGTCGAGTGCGATGGCTGTGCTGCTGAATTCGGTGAATCACTCAACGGTGGACGGCGTGCGCGTGATGCCCAGACCCGGAGCGGGACTGATCGCTTCCAATGCCGACGGCATTCACTTCGTTCTCAGCGGACCGGATAATCATATTCGCAACAGCTTTGTGACCCGCACGCTGGACGATGCCCTATCCATCGATTCGCTGGATCTTGCAACTGTGACCAGCCAAAGCGGGCCTCGACAACTGACGGTACAACGGAGCTTTTACCGGCGCTTTCCCAACAGCACAGCTGTCAATTTTGTCGATCCGACGACGGCGGGGGAGCTGGTCGGAGCTACGATTATTTCCCAGGATCCACCGGACTCGAACTCACCCACGCTCGACGGCTCAGTCGAACTCACCTTCGACCGGGATCTGCCCGTGATTGCTCCCGGCTTTGAAATGGCTTTCGCCAATGCGAGCGACCGCGGCGCAGGATCGAGTATCGAGTGGAATGAGGCTCGGGAAATCTCTTTCGGCCGTGGCGTCTTTGTCGCCGGAGCGGAAGCTGTAACGGTGGAACACAACAAGATCAGTCACACCAGCAACGGCGGCATCGCCGTTTCGCAAAATGTCACTGCTTATCCAAGTCCACCGTCCCACGACATTACTATTCAGTTCAATGAAATTGACGGTAGCCTTGGCCCCATGGCCTCCGGTTCAGGCACGCAGATCGCCACCGGCGCAGTTCTCGTCAGCTCCACGACCCATAACAACACCTATCCGACTTCTCCGGTCAACACGAACGTCACGATTCGCGGAAACCGCATTTTCAACTCCGGCCGCTCAGGAATCTGGATTGGGGCGCTCAATGGGGGCACCATCGAAGACAACACGATCGACAACTGGGACCGTCATCCCGAGCTTCCACTCTTTGGAGTCAACGCAAAAACCGCCACGATCCTAGAGCAGGATTTCACTCTCCCGATTGCAAGGCTCAACAGCAGCAACCTCGAAATACAAGGGAACTCCACGCATTTCGATCCGCCCACGGTTGCGATCTCCGTGCAACCATCGACAATCGTCGCGGGAAATCCGGTCACGCTGACCTGGACCTCGAGCTACGCGACCACCTGTGCAGCAGGCGGCGCCTGGAGTGGCGCTCTGGCCACCAGCGGCCGCCAGAGTGTTACGCCTTTGGTTACGGGCAGTTTCACCTATTCGCTCACCTGCAGCAATATTGGCGGCAGCACAACCGCCTCTGCCCCTCTCACGGTATCCCCCGCGCCACCCACGGTGAAACTCACCGCCAGCGCGACCAGCGCTTATGTAGGTCAACCCATCACCATCACATGGTTGACGCTCAGCGTCACCTCCTGCACGGCAAGCGGCAACTGGAGCGGCGCGCAGCACATCAGCGGAAGCTTGACCATAACACCCACGGCCTCGGCCACTTTGACCTACACACTCTCCTGCACAGGCCCCGAGGGTGATGCTGGCAGCAGTGTCGCGATCGTGGTGAATACTCCGTCTCTGTCACTGAAAAACGTGTTCGCGCCCAACGGCACAACCATCTCGACCAGCGAAGGCGCGCCTTATGGAAACTGTGACTTTTGGGTGGCCGACACTTCCAACTGTGCGAAAGAAACCGACTACGGGTACGGCCCTACAAAAGTCATGCGCATCTACATATGTCTGAGCGGAGAAGTCTCTACGTCCGCCTGTTCAGAGCAGCCGGCAGTTACCGGCCCGCTCTCAGCCACCATGTTGAAGGACATCAACACCCATATCGCAGCATTCGCCGGCACCGGCATGCGGCTGATGGTCCGATTCACTTACAACTTCGGCCCCATCGGTCCGGGCGCAATGGATGCTCCCCTTGACCTGATCTCGAAACACATCGATCAAGTCGCGCCGATCCTGCTGCACTATAAAGACTTCATCTTCGCCATCGAAGCGGGCTTCATCGGCACCTGGGGAGAATGGCACGATTCAACCAACGGAAACGACACAGCCGCCGCGCACAAGATCGTTCTCGACAAGGAACTCTCCTATTTCAGCGGTCTGTTTCCCATACTCGTGCGGGAACCGGCCGACTTGATCCAGTACAACGGCGGCCTCACTCCTGCGCCAGGCCTGGGTCTTCACGACGACTACTATGCGTCAAACTCCACCGACGCAGGCACATGGGAAAACTGCGATACGGGCGCGGGATTCTGTGTGCCGCAATACACTTCCGATCAACTGCGCTCTTATGCGGCAACCGTGTCGGCCACCACCATGTTCGCCGGTGAATTTGGAGCTCTCTACCCAACCCTGCAGGCGTGCAGCGCGTTAGACGATTACTCGTACACCTACCATGCACAATCAATCACGCTCCAGCCTTCTCCCTCCACCGTTGCCACGGAACTGGACAACGAAGGCTGCGCGCTCGGCTTCTATAACAAAGTCGGAACCCGCATCGAGTTGCAGGAAGCCACCATCGATGGAAGTCCAAGCGCCAACGGCCAGCTGCATTTGGCCCTGACTTTGGCCAATACCGGGTACGGACGCGTTATTCGGCAGCGCCCGGTCACGCTGCTCTTCGTCTCCGCGGGAAAGATCGTGGCTCAATTTCCCATCGCTCTGGCCGACTTTGACTTGCGCCAGCTCGAATCGTCCGCAATACCCATTCCGCAAACATTTAAGATCGACGTCACGCTGCCCTCGACCTTCCCAACCTCCGGGTCGGTCTCTGCGGTTCTGCTCATTCCCGATCCTGCGCCGTCGCTCACGGCTCAGCCCGCCTACTCACTGCCCCTGAACAGCATGGATCAGGATGACCTTCCAATCTTCGATCCTGCAACCGGCTACAACCTGATCGCTAACTTCAATGCCGAGTAAGACTCGTGAACTCTCTTGACAAAAGAGGAGAGCCATTACAATCACCGGTCCGATGGTTGGTTAACAGGGCAAAGCGCATATTGAGCATGGCAACCGGGTTCGCTATTACTCCTGATAACGTCGTAGCCGAAGCGGCTTCTTGGCTGCAAGTGTTCCGCATCGTGTTTTCAGTAACTTCAATTCTCAGCTCTTGAGAACAGCGTAAGGGCTCATTAAGCTATTCAAGTCGATCAGTGTTCTCCGCAAGCGGCCGAAAACCGGCTACACGGAAGAGTGGTTGCTACGACAGCCAGCAAGAGCAGAGATCTTGAAGACATCCGCACTTTCCGCTTGCGATGTCAATCGCTTGTCCACTAAGGAATGCCGCAATTGGATGGGAAAAAGTCAATGAGTCTAGGCCTGTGATGGCTACGACGCGGCACCCGGAAGCAGGGAACACCAAAACCCCATTTTCACCCCATTGAGAAAGTACGCGAGAGTAAATCCAAGGGCTTTTGAGTATGGGATTTTCCACTTAGGTTATTGATTTTACTGAAATCGGGCAGCCTGCAAAACCAGTATTCACGGGTTCAATTCCCGTCCGGTGCTCCATAGAATAAATGGTTTGCCTCAACACGGGCCGCTTCGGCGGGTCAAGAGAGCCACGGGTATCGCGTGCGAGTATCGCTACTACACCATCGAGAACACCAAGCGGGTTCATAAGACGCTGACCTTCGCCGGGGCTTTCTACAAAACTGAAAGGGCTTTTCGGCAGCACCTGGAAAGCTTCGTCCTGAAGCTGAACGACAAAACCGAGTATGCCCGTGCCAGCGACGTCACGTTCGGTGCTCTGCTCGATCGCGACATGGCCGAAGAGATGCCCACCCGTCATTCCACACGCAGCGGCTAGGCGCTCTCTCCAGAAAAGCGAGGCCAACAATCGCGTGGTGGAGATGCTTCTTGCGGGACAAGTGGAAACAACAAAACCGTGGGGTTGAGTGGGGGCTGGATCGGGCAGCTTTTTCGTCTTCGGGACAGGAAACCAGACCGCTGTAGACGTGCAGCGGTGCTTAGTACTAGCTAGCGCATTTGCGTCAAAGCAATGAGGAGGTGCAATGCACTGACGCCCAGTGGATCTGAAAGGGAATACTCCACATATGGCCTTCTACCACTCCGATCGATACGGACGATCAGGCCAGCACTCTCCAACTCGCGCACATATGGCGTCAGCTCCTTCTTTTGAGACGGAGGGAGCATTTTGCGGAGCTGACTCAATCGAACGGGGCCATGCTGGAGCTTGGAGAGAATCCTAATCTTCCATTTGCCCTGAATACGTGTGAGGGCAAATTGAACAGAGCGCTGCCCGTCGTCCTGAGCTTGTATGGCACCAAGGCGATCAGGCCCGAGATCCAGAAGCATCCTGAACCTGTTCCAACGGCCGTTTCGGTATGACTTAGGCTCTGCTGTGATATTGAGGATCATTTCCCGGATCTCCGCAAATTCGCAGAAGCTCTGGAAGAGCATCCTCTATCTACTAAAGGCATTTCTGGAAAGCTCTTTGTAGCAGCTTTGCAGAAATTTTGTCGACTGGCAAAGACCCGTTCATGCTGCCTGCTTAACTGAGGGATACAACTCGCGGCACACAGCACTTGGAGGCATAGATCGACGAAATAGCTGGACTGATTTCGCTTCCCTCCGGCGGTTGCCATATGCACCTCGAGCAAAAGAGGGCGTGCAGAAGCCTGAAAAGCCCCTCTACATATAAAGGCTGTGGAAATCGTCAACGGCGGACATAACATGTCGAAATTTAGCTCGCAATGTGGAATTCGGCTCGAAGAACGGAAAACCGGCATTCGGACCACGTTGCACGCATCACTCCCCGCGGCGCATCTGATGAGCGTCGAGCGATTCGCCAATGCCGTGAATGCACCCAAGCCGCAGCCTTTTTACTGAGATGTTGTTTCTCTCAGCGCATCCGCACGGCCACCAACGGAAGCATTGCGCATGAAATAGAATGTCGGACGGTTCAGCTTCTGATCTTGACAACCGGAAGGGGAAGACCATCGCCTAAGACCCCGGCGAGACGAGGATTAAAGCTCTGCGTGGCTCGTCCTGTAAAGCACGAGCAGGCGTTTCGTCATCAGGTGATAGGCACCGACCGCGTCATGCAAGGAAACGACTCCACGCCCGGGGGAACGCCTCCCCGTTCACTCAGAGAATCGATTCGACCGTCGGCCATAGAGACAAATCCGGTTGTCACATTCGGGATGTTTCTCAATCGAATCACGGTCAATCCAGAAACAATCCTCTCATTCCATCTCGACGCCGCAGCCCGGGCGAATGCATGACGTCCGCGACCGTCTCACAGAATCTCGGCTTCCACTCGGTTCATCCCACGCTGTCGACCCGCGCGCTTTATGAGTAAAATCTTCCATCCTGCATCTTTCTGATCTCCTTCCCATAGAGGCCGGATAATTCTGCTGGGCGCCCGGCCAGATAGACGATAAATGGGCATCTCGGGCAACGCGCGTTTGCAGAGCGACCAAGGCTGGAATTGATACTTGGCGATTGTGCGCTTCACTGGCGGCTCGTGATGTATCCGTACCGCTAAGACCAGCTCTTAGTTCAGTTCTCTTCTCACGCGAAAGTAAAAGTGGTCCGTATCGACAATGAATTTGTCCGGGGTGAGGGGCGTTTTCATGGTCTGCCATTTGGTGGTGGCTTGCATCGTCTGCCAGTGGTTATCGGCTGACAGTTCTCCCACCCGCACCGGCATGACGAAGTCCGGCTCGTCTACCTTCCAGCGGTAGGCAACGTTTCCGGACGGGGGGTCGAACTTGAGCTCGAGGAGGGGGATGGCGGTGTGTCGTAGGTACTGGTTGAAGATGGGGGTCAGGTCGAGCTTTGTCTGCTGATCAAACCAGGCAGTGACGTCTTCGGTCATGATGTTCTGATATTTGAACCGCTGGTAGAAGTCGTGGATGAGCTCGAACCAGCGCGGGTCGTTGTCGATGACGCTGCGCAGGGTGTTGAGCATGAGAGCGCCCTTGAAGTACTGGTCCTCGGGAGGCGTAGCGTTGATGCCGCGCGCAGTGACGATAGGGTCCTTGTTCTGCACCTTGGAGTCGTAACCGTTCAGGTAACGAATGGCGGCGTCCTTACCGTGCCAGTACTCGACGTAAAGCGATTCGAGATAGGTACCCCAGCCCTCGTGAATCCACATATCGGAGCGGTCCTGGGCAGTGATGCTGTTGCCAAACCATTCGTGCGCGCTTTCGTGGACGATGATGAAGTCGAATCGGAGGCTTAGGCCGACGCCGGTCCAGTCGGTCTCGAGGTAGCCGTTTTTGAAGTGGTTGCCATAGGTAACGGCGGTCTGGTGCTCCATGCCTGAGTAGGGCACTTCGATGAGCTTGAATCCGTCGCGCGCGAACGGGTAGGGCCCGAAGTAATGCTCGAAGGCCTCAAGCATGCCGGGGACCTGCGCGAACTGCTTCTTTGCCTTGTCGAGGTCGGCGGGGAGGACATAGTAGTCGAGGGGCAGCGTCCCGTAGCGATCCGAGAAGTGCGTGTAGTCGCCGATGTTGAGCGAGACGTCGTAGGCATTGATGGGATAGCTCACCGACCAGTCCCAGCGCGTGTTTCCATCGCCGAGATCGGTAGAGCCCTTGAATTTGCCGTTCGAGACATCGGTGAGGCCGTTGGGAACGGTGACGCTGATCTCCATACCTTCGACTTCGTCGCGCCACTGGTCTTTGTTGGGCCACCAGATGCTGGCTCCGTCGTCTTCGCAGGAGGTGTAGATCCAGGGATGGCCGGCGGGGTCCTTCGTGAAGACCATGCCGCCGAAACGTCCGATGGTGAGGGGATGGCCGGAGTAGTAGAAGTCGATGGAGTAGATCTGGCCGGCGCGGAGGGTCGAGGGGAAGTCGATGAAAACAGCACCGGAGTCGCGCTCGTATTTGAGCTGGGTTCTGTCGAGAAGGATCTTGTCGACCTGCAGAGCATCGCTGAGGTCGAGTTGGATGCGGCTGCCGTCACTGAGCATCATGAAGCGGATTGTGTTCCTGCCGGTGACGGTCTGCTTGTCGGGGTCGACCCGGATGTCGAGGTGATAGAAGAGTAGATCGTTGTTGGCGCGGTAGGGCCCGTAGGCTCCGCGGAGAATGTCGGCGTGTCTGGGAGCGGCGACACGCCAGAACCTCAGCGCCAGCGGAGTCCCCTGCGACCACGTTCCCTCAATCTCCGTGCCTTCCCCGTTCACCGTGCCGTCGTAGGTCCCGTGGACCGCGTCCACGCTCAGGTGCAGCTTCTCCGCGTTCAGCGTGATCGCGCTCACCTGAATACCGTTCTCTCCCTGATCCACGTTGTCCATCGTTGCACTGAGGCTCCCGTCCGCCGCCCGCTTCACGTGGAGCACCAGATGTTGATTCTCCCTACCCGCCGACAACGTCCCATTCCAGTCGCCCGCGATCTTCGATTGATCCGTGGGGGATGTCGTCACGGACTGCGCGTGGAGCAGCGCGGCGAGACAGGCAAGGACGATTACCGCAAAAATGCGCAGGTGAGAGGCATGACGGACCATGCAAGAAGACTATCGCGAATAAATATGCTGGTGACGGGGTGAAGGAAGGTTCTGCCGTCGAGCATTTAATCTCTCGCCCTTAATTTAGCCTAGTCCCCACGCAAAGATTCCAAAGTCACGCTATTGGAACTGCGCAGTGAGTTTTTTCATTGCTGCATTTTCCCGGGTAACTTCACCAGCCTCTCGACTGTGCAAAGCTATCTCTGCGGCGATTGAGCGACCGAGAATTCGCTGATCAATATTGCCAAACGGCCCCGGCACGAGGCTTACCAACCAACCGGCCCAGGCTGGCGGTATGAGCGTTGCAGATTCACCAGCTCCGGTGGTCCGACGTGATGGAAAGCGAAGGGCTCTTGGCGTTCGCGCGAGGCTGAAGAAGGCGAGGTACGTTACGTCCCCATGTCGTGGGAAACTGGCCGAGGAAATTCGGGCGGTACCCTGCGGTGATCGGTCAGGATCGGGTTTTTCCGCCGAAAGGGGGGCCGACAAGCCGACGTCAGCGAGTGGAAAGAAGTTTTGAGGACCTGCTCGAAAGAGCTACGATTCATGACTTTTGGTTCGACGATCTGCCTCACACCTTTGCGTCCTGGTACGTGATGAACGGCGGCGATCTTTGCGAGCTTGCGAAGCCTGCTGGTCATGCCAATATCAAGATCACCGCACGCTACGCCAAGCTGGGGCGCGAACCTTCCACAAGACAGGCAATACGGCCAAGGTGATATGGAGCATGTTGGATAAGAAGCAACGGAAGCAGGAAGAGGGCGCCCGACTAGACGTCGCTTGAGCGATGGTCGTGTATTGGTCGTGCTACGGCCGATTGTCCGAGGGTGACGCCCGTCTCCCAAACCGCCATCGGCCGGGATATCATTCCAACTCGTGTTTCCACGTCCCTCCTCGCTTCATCAATTGCAGTCCATCTCTGAACCCCGAACACGCAGCCTCTGTCCGGCGCTCAAGAAACTTGAGTCCAAATTGGGTCCATTAGCTCCCCAAGTACTATGCAATAAGACCTAACAACACGCGGAACAAACCTAAACGATACAACAGGTTAGTGATTCGATTGTTGGTTCGGGACCAGGGGGTCGGAGGTCCGAATCCCCTCTCCGACCATTCTTTAAGTTAGTAACTTACGCGAAATCACCCAGACCGAAACAGCGGTATCCCCTTTTCCTCAAGAAAATAGACACCTTGAAAATACTTCAAAAATTAAAGCGACCGCCGAACTGCAGCACGCGTGGGGCTGCCGGTGAGGTGGTGCCGAAGCTGGTGATGTAGCCGAACGTTCCGCCGCCCACTGTCACATTCGGTGTGGTCAGGATCGGGTGATTCAGAACGTTGAATGCCTCGAAGCGAATCTGGAAGTTGGATTCCCGATACACGGGAAATGTACGGAAGATACTGGCGTTAATATATGTCACTCCGGGACCGCGGAACTGATTGCGTGTACTGTTGCCGAAGACCGGCGACTCGATATCCGACGGCAGCTGAGTTGGCGTGTATTTCGGCTCCGCCGGGTTCGAGAACGATGTTGGATCGAACCATGGCTTTCCGCCTGACACTGCGGCGTTACCGGGGGTCCGGTTATGCCCGCCCAACTGGTGATAAGGCGCAATTAGCTGAGCGTACTCCGTGTTGCCGGGAGAGTTGATCGAACTCGCCGACGGGTTCACCGAGAATGGCGCGCCGCTGACGTGGCTGAGCTGCCCATTCAGCTGGAAGCCGCCGAAAATTGCCCCTGCAACGCCTTGATTGGCCCAGCGCTGACCGGGTCCGAAGGGCAGGTTGTAGATTCCCCAAAATTGAAGGTTGTTCGTCCGATCGTAGCCCGCCGCCGCCCGATTGCGGAAAAAGTATGCCGGATAGGAGAAAGCCGTGCCGGCTGAGCCTGAACCGGCGCCGTTGTCCTCGTCGTTCATGGCTTTCGACCAGGTGTAGACGAGCCCCCATTGTGCCGAACGCCCCGCGACGCGCGTCAGTTGCGCCTGCATAGCGTTATAGTTGGCGGAGAAGATGGGGGCATTCATGGTAATACCGCCCGTGTTGTAGCAAGTAGCACTGGTTGCGCTGGCGCAGTGCTCGAGGTTAATGATCTGGTTAGCGTTGAAACTGCACGGGTTGCTTCCCAGCGGGTGCGCAAAAAACGGCGATGAAGGATTGAATTGTCCGTTTGCCATACAGACCGTCGAACCGCTCGGCAACGGCGCAGCATTCAGAGTATAGCCTGCCAGCTGCCGCACTACTCGCGTTCCGACATAACCGATGTTGGCGACAATCTTCGCACCGAGGTCTCCCTGAACGAAAAGGTTCCAACTCTCGATATAGCCGCGACGGTAGTTCGCGGGAGCCGTGTTGGTCGATCCACTGACAGGGAGCGATGCGATTCCGGTGGAGAAATCCGGGAACACCGGCAGCGGAATGCCGGTTGCGAGCGTCAAAGGGGTACCGGTTGTTGGATCGATCGCGACCGTGCCTGTTGCCGTTCCACCATAGGTTGGTGCGAGATCTTCCGGGAACGCATCGCGCAGGAAGCGCAGACTATCCGGATCCGAGGTAATTCCGGCTCCTGTACGAACCACCCATCTGTCGGTCAGGCGGTAAGCAATCCCGAGACGCGGAAAAATCGTTCCCCAGCCCATCTGGTAACCGGCGTTGTGCGGGACGCTGCCCACGCCGCCCACGAGGACGTTCCCAGACTGCGGGAGGGTCGGATCCAGCCGGAAGACACCCGAATGATCGCGATACGGCGGCGGATAAAATTCATAGCGGATTCCGTAGGTAACAGTCAGCTTGTCAGACGCGTTCCATTGATCCTGCGCGTACAGGGCATACTCCGACCACCGCAGAGCGTTGGGATTGTCCAGTTGCTCCTCCTTCGCGACCGCGATCCCGGTCCCGTTGTTGGGCAGGCCCAACAGCATGTCGGCCAGCGTGTTGTAGACGGTAATTCCCGTAGCGGTGTTGCTGGTCATTCCGCCCTGGAACTGGAAGCCACCGCGCGGGCTGCTGACGCCTCCACCACTGGTCGGCTGAAAATGGTTCAGGTCGAAGTGGTAGTAAGTAAAGCCATATTTCATCGCATGGCGGCCCTTCACCCAGCTCAGGTTCACATCGCCGGTGAACTGATTATCGCGGAACAGGAAAGGGTTGGCGCCACTGGCGTTTCCGAGAGAGGAGAAGGAAGTGCTAGTGCCGTTGTTCGCCACCGTTCCAAAGGCGAAGGTCGGCTGGCCGATGTAGTTCGTCCCCACGCCGTTCGTTCCCGGAATCATCAACGTATCCAGGCCAAAGTAGCCGGCCTTGAGGTCAACCAGGGACTGTGCGCCCGTGCGCTGGCGGGTATAACCGAAGTCCCAATCAAGGAGCAGGTTGGGGGTGAAAACGTGGTTGACGCCAAGCCCGACATTCTGAATGCGTCCGCTGGCGGCTCCGGGCTGGCCGCCATCAAAGGTCCCGCCTCCGGCGTTCTGCAGCGTCTGCGGGTCGGTGACGGAAAACGGTTCGATACCGTATTTGCCGAAAATGCTCGTGTTCTGGGTCGGGATGTAGTCGATCCTGGTATCGGATGTGTTGCGGTTATATGCCAGCGTGCCACTGCCAAGGAAGTCGTTCGCAAGCTGGTTGGCATAGTTCGGATTGGTTATGCCAGACGAAATCGGCGAAAGCAGTGCGAGCATCGTCGTGGCGGCGCTCGACAAGCGTGAAGCCGGGATGCAGTTGCAGCCGTACTCGGAGAGGAAGGTTGGACGAGAGCCGAACGGGAGATAAGGTCCCGTACCGGCGGGCTGCGGATCATAGAGGATGGTGCTGGCCGCGCCGATTCCGCTTGCCACCGCCGAAAAGTCTCCAGTCAGCATCGGCGTGGTCGGTACCGTCTGGGTTCCGGTGATCAGCTGGCGCCGGGTGATGCGCTCGAAATCCTGGAAAAAGAAAAGCTTATCCCTGCCGGTCAGGATCTTCGGGATGTAGACCGGACCGCCGACGGAAAAACCGTATTCGTCGAAAACATTCTTCGGTACAGTGGGCTGTACCTGCCTGGTGGCTGTATAGGGACGCGCATTGAGGGCGGCATCCTGGTAGTACAGCCACAGGCTGCCATGAAGCTGCCTGCTGCCGCTCTTTGTGATGACGTTGATCGAAGCGCCACCGGCCACTCCCTGCTCCGCATTGAAGGAATTGGTCACGATGTTGACGGTCTTGATTGAATCCGCTGGGGGAACGTACGCGATCAGATAAGGCAGCCAGCCGTAAGTATTTACCGCGCCGTCGAGCCGCGTTGTGTTGTTCATATCTTCGACGCCGTTAACGTTGAGCGACATGGCTCGCGACGGGTTTGAAGCGGTCGAGTTCTGTTCGACGACATTCGCTGCGCCGGGAATGATGGTGTAGAGGGACTGAAAGTTGCGGCCCTGGCTGGATGTGACGGGTAACTGCGAAATCTGCTCCGAGGTGATTTCATGATTGACTTCAGCCGTTTCGGTCTGCAGTATCGGCGTAGTCCCTGTGACCGTTACCACTTGCGTGGTTCCAGCCGGCTGCAGCACGATGTCGATGCGTGCCTGCCGGTTGATTTCAATGGTAATGTTCTTTTGCGTAAATCCCGCAAAGCCGGCATCCTGCAGCGATACGGTGTAGGTCCCCGGCAGAATGTTGCTCAAAAGGTAGTCACCCTGGCCGTTAGACGACGTAGTCCGCACCTGTCCCGTATCCTGGTTCGTCAGCGTCACGCTCACGTTCGGCACGACCGCACCGGTCTTATCAGTGATGGTTCCGGTGAGCGTGCCGTAGAGAACCTGGGCAAGGCTCGCAGAAGTGAAAGTGAGAAACGCGATCAGGTAGAGTGCGATCCCGAGGACCTGTGCTTTGGCGTGTCCGCAATTATGGAGCGGCCTGCGTATGACGGATGCGATCGACTTCATAAGACCTCCAAGTTTTTGGAACAGGTAACTGGCCTGCGCGCGCGAGCGCAGGCTCGATAGACTCCATTGGCCCGTTTTTTGCGTCGGCTTACGAGGAGAATGAGCCATTTGTTCGTGTCTAGTACTATTTGCGCCCGCAGAGTTCTGTTGCGATCGCTTGTTTACTGACTACGATCTCGTCCAAAGGACTCAGGCCCGCTAGAGCACGCTTCCGGAAGCCTGATTTTCCGATAAAGCGAACAATATGGCTCTTTTTTCAGAGTTGTCAAGAGGGCGTGTTGACTTTTTTTGCTACTCTCGATCGGAACCGGCTGTGCCATCAAAAGTTTGACATGCTAGAATTTGGTTCCTTCAAGCTGGGATTAAGTTTGTATCCTAGAGTATTCAGTTGCGAATATTCGATTGCGGAGTATCCGATTGGGTTATGGCCATTTCGATTTGACGGGACGATGCGCCGTGGTCATCGGGGGGACCTCGGGCCTGGGAAGATCGATAGCCCTGGGTTTGGCTTCGGCGGGAGCCAACGTGATTGCTGCCTCGCGCCGTGCTGATGAGGTAGACTCGATAGCCGGTGAGATCGAGGCACTGGGGCGGCGATCGATGCGACAGGTCGCCGACGTGCGGGATCGCGCCTCGCTTGAATCGCTGCATGATGATGTGCGGCGCAATTTTGGTCACGTAGACATCCTGGTGAATTCCGCGGGCATGACGCTGCGCGTTCCTACACTCGAATGCTCTGAGGAAGATTGGTCAAAGATTCTTGATACAAATCTCACCGGAACGCTGCGCGCCTGCCAGATTTTCGGCAGGACCATGATTGAGCAAGGTTATGGTCGCATTGTGAATATCGCTTCCCTGGCTACGCTGGTTGCGTTCCGCGATGTGGCGGCATACGGAGCCAGCAAGGCGGCGGTGGGCGCGCTGACAAAATCGTTGGCTGTGGAGTTCGCGCCTCATGGAGTAACGGTGAACGCAATCGCGCCGGGCATCTTTCCGACGGCGTTGAACGACCAGCTGGTATCGAATACGGACCGGGGGCGCGAACTGCTGATGCGCACTCCTATGAATCGTTTTGGCCGGCTGGATGAGATTACAGGCGGTGCGATCTACCTTGCTTCGGATGCGGCATCGTTTGTAACAGGAGAGATTCTGGTGATCGATGGCGGCTATCTGGCGAGCGGGGTAAATCGGTAGATTTTGACTGGCTGCAGCAGAAATTAGCGGGCGGACTGGGAAGGAATTCGAATTCGTGATCGCCGGATGGCAGATTGCGATTATTCTTGTGGGCTGATGGACAAGCACAAAAAACGGCCGGGACGTACAAGGGGCATGCGGCGCGTGGACCTGAGCTACGCCGAACTGGCCTCGAGTGAAACGGCGCGCAATATCAACCGCGATATTGTGCTGACAATGATTCGTTCCCTGCAACCGATCTCACGCGCGGAGCTGGCGCGCCGCTCGGGATTGCAACGGAGTACCGTCTCGCTGATTATCGAGCAGCTGATCGAGGAAAAATGGGTGCAGGAGGGTGCGATTGCTCGCAGGCCGCGCGGACGGAGGCCTACGCTGCTGGGCCTAAACGAAGACCTGGTGATCATCGCGGCCGATATTCATCCTGCCCAGTCGTCGGTCGCGGTTGTAGATCTGAATGGACGGCTGTTGTCCCGATCGGTGATCCCGCTTAGCGCAGATCCGGCCGCTGCAGTGGGGTTGCTGATCGATTGCATTCTGAGACTGAAGGCGAACTTCCCGCGGAAATCGGTGGAAGGTATTGGGATCAGCCTTCCGGGGCGAGTCGATCCTGACACGCAACACCTGATTTTTGCGCCGAACCTGCATTGGCCCGACTTTGACATAAAGAAGAAGATTGAGCAGGAGACGGGTCTACATGTAGCGCTCGAAAATGCGGCCAACGCCTGCCTGCTGGCAGAGCTTTGGTTTGGCCGGATGGACGGCGTGCGAAACGCGGTACTGGTTACTGTCTCTGAAGGCATTGGCACAGGTATTTATGCGAACGGGCACTTAGTGACGGGGCAACATGGCATGGCGGGAGAGTTTGGGCATGCTCCCCTCGACCCGAACGGTCCTGTTTGCGCGTGCGGAATGAAGGGCTGCTGGGAGACGTTTGCCTCTTGTCGCGCGGCGTTGCATTACTATGCCGATCTGTCGCATCCGTCGAAGGCTCTTACATATCAGCAACTATTGAGCGCCGCGGAAGGCGGCCATCCGCATGCGGTGGAAGCGCTGGCGAAGCAGGCCTATTACATCGGACGAGGCTTGCGGCTGATCTTAGCCGGGCTTTCGCCGGAGGTAATCCTGGTTGCAGGTGATGTTACGTCCGCGTGGCACCGCTTCGGACCAATTATCGAAGCTCAGGTCGCCGAGCTGACGTTGGCGGGGTCGTCGCCCCGGTTGATGCCGACACATGAAGGCGAAGTGGCACGCCTTCGAGGCGCAGCGGCACTGGTATTACAGCAGCGATCGAGCCATGAATCGAGCCGTGAGCCATCGAGCGGAGTGCCCACCAAGCGCCGTTCCTTTAAAGGAAAGATGGCGAGCAGGAGGCAGACTCTGCCACAATCAAAAACATAGGTGATATCCCATAACAGCGATTTCGAGCCATGATATTGCGAGGCTTCTTCGCGAATGTCTTCGCGATTGGCGGCAGGAATGACAATTGACATGATCTATCGGCAATGACTAAAGTTTGAGACTCGTATTAAAGATGAACGTGACTAGCAGGCGAGAGATCAGTGTGTCTATCCGGCTAGATGTGAATAAAGAGGCTAGAGGTATGGGGTGGAATAACGTGAGTTCTGTGCAGTTGAGGAGGGGGCCTGGGCTGCTCTTTCTCGTCGCAACCTTGTGTGCCCTGAGTAGCGTCTATGGCGTATGCCAGACGACCGCTCCCTATCAGAATCCGGCGCTGCCTGTGGAGAAGAGAGTCGACGACCTTGTTTCTCGCATGACGCTCGAGGAAAAAGTTTCGCAGATGATGAATGACGCGGGCGCGATTCCACGACTTGGCATCCCGAAGTATGACTGGTGGAGCGAGGGGCTGCACGGTATCGCGCGGTCGGGATACGCGACCGTGTTCCCGCAGGCGATCGGCATGGCGGCAACCTTCGACTCCGGCTTGGTCGGAGAGATTGCCACAACTGTTTCGACAGAAGCGCGTGCCAAATACAACCAGGCGATGCGCGATAACGTACACAGCATCTACTACGGGTTGACGATCTGGTCGCCGAATATCAATATCTTTCGCGATCCGCGATGGGGACGCGGACAGGAAACGTATGGGGAAGATCCGTTTCTCACAAGCCGGCTTGGCGTTGCATTTGTAAATGGGCTCCAAGGGGACGACGCGCATTTTCTCAAGACCGTAGGGACTCCGAAACATTATGCGGTTCACAGCGGACCGGAGTCGGAGCGCCATCGTTTTAATGTCGAGCCCACACCGCACGATCTCGAAGACACCTACCTTCCAGCTTTTCGCGCTACGGTAACGGAGGCACACGCCGCATCCGTGATGTGTGCGTACAACGCAGTGGACGGTGCTCCGGCATGCGCCAACAAGGAACTGCTCGAGCGAACCTTGCGCAGAGACTGGAGCTTCAATGGCTACGTCACATCGGATTGCGGTGCAATCGACGACTTCTTTCATAAAGAGGGACACAGATTTTCTCCCGACGCAGAACATGCCGCCGCTGCCGCCGTGCTTGCAGGTACAGATACGAATTGCGGCGATACTTATAGGGCCTTGATACTGGCAGTGAAGAACGGATTGATTTCTCAGAACGCCATCGATACGGCAGTGAAGCGGCTTTTCACGGCGCGGTTCCGTTTGGGGATGTTCGATCCCGAGGGCAAAGTTCCGTTCGCGCAGATTCCGTTCAGCGAAGACGATTCCGCGCAGCACCGCGCGCTGGCTCTGAAGGCGGCGCGGGAATCGATGGTTCTGCTGAAAAATGATCGAAATTTTCTGCCCTTGAAGCCCGACATCAGAACGATCGAAGTCGTGGGACCAAACGCAACTGTACTCTCGGCGCTCGAAGGAAATTACAACGCTGTGCCATCCCATCCTGTGCTGCCGCTGGACGGGATTCGCGATGAGTTTCCCAATGCGAGAGTAGTGTACGCACAGGGTTCGCCTTATGTGGAAGGATTGCCGGTCCCGGTGCCGCGTACGATATTGCATCCTTCTGCCGCTTCAACGGAAGAAGGCGTGAAAGCCGAGTATTTCGCCTCCTCGGAGCTAAACGGCCAACCCATGCTGACGCGTGTCGATCCACAAATCGATTTCGATTGGAATTCAGCGAGCCCGGCAGCCGGCTTATCGGCAAATGATTTTGGCGTGCGATGGAGCGGTACGATTACGCCTCCAACGACAGGAGACTACACCTTCGGCATCTCGCTGGCACACTGTTATCCCTGCGAGGATCACGAGAGCTACAAGGTTTATCTCGATGATAAAGAAGTCGCGAGTTATGCGAGCGATGAGAAGTCGAAATTTCGTTCGAGTACGACGCCGGACTTTCACCTGCATTTTTCCGATACACACCCCCATATCTTTCGCATCGAATACGGGCATCATGCGGAGTTGTTCGGAGCCGGGTTCACACTCAACTGGGTGCCTCCGGTAGAGCCTCTGCGCCAGGAGGCCGTTGCCGCTGCTCTGCAAGCGGATGTCATTCTCGCCTTTGTGGGCCTGTCGCCCGAACTTGAAGGCGAGGAGATGCCTGTGCATGTCCTGGGATTTTCAGGTGGCGACCGCACCGACATTCAGCTCCCGGAGGCACAGCAGCATTTATTGGAAGTGCTGTCTGCGACGGGCAAGCCTCTGGTGGTGGTGCTGATGAATGGGAGTGCACTTGCTGTGAACTGGGCTGAGCAGTATGCACAAGCAGTTCTTGAATCCTGGTATCCCGGAGAAGGGGGCGGGCTAGCGATAGCGGAGACGCTGGACGGCAAAAATAATCCCGGGGGAAGATTGCCGGTCACTTTTTATAAGTCAATCGACCAGCTACCTGACTTCAAAGACTACTCAATGAAAGCGCGAACCTATCGGTATTTCCGTGGAACTCCTCTGTTTGAATTTGGGTATGGCTTGAGTTATACGAATTTCTCTTACTCGAACTTACAGCTTTCATCAAAGACGGTGAAGGCTGGCCAGTCACTCTCGGTCGAAGTCGATGTACAGAACACAGGCAAGCTGGCGGGAGACGAAGTTGTGGAGCTATACCTGACGCCGCCGACAAGCGACGTGTCGGCTATTCATGAGCTCAAGGGGTTTCAACGGGTTCATCTCGATCCTGGAGCGATGCGCCATGTGCGCTTTGAATTGGATCCGCGAGAGCTGAGCCAGGTAGATGCGGCCGGGACGCGCAGCGTGCGGCCCGGAAGCTATGGAGTCTTCGTAGGCGGTCGTCAACCAAGGCCAGACGAGGGGCAAGCTAAACAGTTAGTGATTCAGGGAAGCGCATCTTTGCCGCGTTAATGAGCGATGCCATGCTCCGGTTGAGATTTTTGTTGCCTGGATTGCTCTTACTGGGGAGCACATGGTCGCTTGCTGAGACGGGCGCGGAAGGATGGCTGCGCTACGCTCCAATTGGGGATGCGAGAGTGATCGAGCGGTATCACACGCTGCCGGGCAGTGTTTTATCGCTCAATGATTCGCCGATCGTGCGCAGCGCAGCGAGCGAGCTGGTGCGCGGCATCGACGGAATGCTGGGACGGAAGCTCGAAGTAGAGACCGCCCTGCCGGACAAAAGCGCATTTGTGCTGGGAACCGTTACAGAATTGCAGACGCATTTTCCGCACTGGAACCCGGGGGTCGAACTGCGGCCAGAAGGCTATGCCATCACCTCGATCCATAAGCACGGGCATATTTACTGGCTGATTGCGGGAGCCGATGCGCGCGGAGTTCTCTACGGAACGTTTCGCTTGCTGGAGATGATCGGTGAGGAGAAAGACCTGAGCTCCCTGTCTGTCAGTGAGTCGCCTTCAGCTCCTGTGCGGTGGGTAAATCAATGGGACAACCTGAACGGCACGATCGAGCGCGGATACGCGGGCCGCTCCATTTTCTTTGACAATGACGGCGTTGGTGTCGACCTGACGCGGGCTGGAGAGTACGCGCGCCTACTGGCTTCCGTCGGCATAAACGGCATCGCGATTAACAACGTCAACGCCGACCTGAAGATGCTGACGCCGGAGATGATTGCACAAGTCGCGCGCATTGCCGACGTAATGCGGCCGTGGGGCGTGCGGCTTGCGGTCTCCGTCGATCTCAGCAGTCCGAAAGTGGTCGGCGGCCTCGATACATTCGATCCACTCGATCCGCGGGTGATCGCGTGGTGGCAGAAAAAGGTAGATGAAGTATATGCGAAGATCCCCGATCTCGGCGGATTTGTGGTCAAGGCTGATTCGGAAGGACGCGCGGGTCCGTTGCAATATGGCCGGACTCCGGTGGATGCAGCGAATGTACTGGCACGCGCGCTCAGACCGCATGGAGGGGTGCTGCTCTATCGGGCCTTTGTCTACAACCATCATCTCGATTGGAGAGATCTCAAGGCTGATCGGGCACGCGCTGCTTACGACATCTTTCATCCCCTGGATGGAAAATTCGACGACAACGTGATCGTACAGATCAAGCATGGGCCAATCGATTTTCAGGTAAGGGAACCGGTATCACCATTGTTTGCCGGGCTGCACCACACCAACGAAGCAATCGAGCTACAGGTGACACAGGAATACACCGGCCAGCAGAGGCATCTCGTGTTTCTGGTTCCGATGTGGAAAGAGGCTCTGGACTTTGATTTGCGCGCGGAGAATCGGCACACTCCGGTGAAGGAAATTGTTGAGGGGAAGGCCTTCGATCGTCCGCTCGGCGGCTTTGCCGGGGTGTCGAATGTCGGTCTGGATACGAATTGGCTGGCCCACCCCATGGCGATGGCAAATCTCTATGGGTTCGGGCGGCTTGCGTGGAATCCGGATACGTCTCCGCGGGAAATTGCTGACGACTGGACTCGCTTGACCTTTGGGAATAACCCGACCGTGGTGAGTACCATCGACGACATGCTGCTTTCTTCGTGGAAAACCTATGAGCGATACACGGGGCCGCTCGGACTGGGAACGCTGACCGATATTCTGCGCTCGCACTACGGGCCCGGAATCGAGTCGGCCGAGAGGAATGGCTGGGGACAGTGGATTCGGGCCGACCATGAAGGCGTTGGCATGGATCGAACGGTTGCGACCGGCACTGGCTACATCGAGCAATATCCGTCGGAGGTTGCACGCATCTTCGAATCGCTGTCAACCAGTCCCGATACGCTGCTGTTGTTCATGCATCATGTGCCCTACACCTACAAGCTGCGTTCGGGCGAGACGGTGATCCAGCACATTTACGACTCGCACTATGAGGGAGCAGTAGACGCGGCAAAGCAGGTGACGGAGTGGCAGCGACTGAAAGGGCTCATCGACGATGAGCGTTACGAGAAGGTCCTGGCGCTCGTGGAGTATCAGGCTGGTCACGCTGTTGTATGGCGAGACGCAGTAAATAACTGGTTCTACAAGATGTCGGGTATCGCGGATAACAAAGACCGTGTAGAACATGACCCCAGCCGCATCGAAGCAGAAAATATGCAGTTAAGCGGCTACACGCCGATCGATGTGACGCCCTGGGAGACAGCCTCGGACGGTAAAGCTATTGCTTGCGAGGACCCAAGTGGTTGCACTGCGATTGTTGTTCTGAACCAGGCCGCCGGCACCTATGACATCGCGATCCAGTACTTCGATTTCCGGCATGGGGTGTCAACTTACGACGTGTATCGCAATGATCAGTTGCTCAAAGAGTGGCGCGCAGATAATGTACTACCCGGCGACCAGATGAGCGGAGACACATCCACACGGATTACGCTCCATGGAATTTCCCTGAAACCAGGAGACGTATTAAGGATCGAGGGTCATCCGGATGGCGGCGAGCCTGCGCCACTGGACTATGTGGAGATTTCCGCATCAAGTAACACCATGGCGGAAGCCGATTCTCATAAGTAGTTACAAGTTAACGCCTGAACGAGGAATCCTTGCATGAAGATCACAACTGCTTCTGTCAATGTATGTTCTCCAGGAAGAAACTTCACTACCCTAAAGATAGAAACCGACGAGGGCATCTATGGTCTTGGAGATGGAACCCTCAACGGGCGCGAGCTTGCGGTTGTAAGTTATCTTAGAGAGCATCTTATCCCGTGCCTGATCGGGCGTGATCCTTTTCAGATCGAAGATATCTGGCAGTATTTGTATCGCGGAGCTTACTGGCGGCGCGGCCCCGTCACAATGTCCGCTATCGGCGCAGTCGATATGGCGTTGTGGGACATTAAAGGCAAGGCGCTGAATACTCCGGCGTACAACCTGCTGGGCGGTAAGAGCCGCAACGGCGTTCTCGTCTATGCGCACGCCAACGGAGCCGATATCGAACAGACAATCGATGCTGTCGCCAGGCAGATCGATCTGGGATATCTGGCGGTAAGGGCGCAGAGCGGTATTCCGGGACTGGCTTCGACTTACGGTGTCGCCAAGGGCAACAAACCCTACGAGCCGGCCGAAAGGGGACTGCCTTCGGAGAGCCTGTGGTCTACGGAGAAATATCTGCGTCACGTGCCTGAGTTGTTTGAGCGGGCACGCCAGCAGTTCGGCGAGGATATTCACCTGCTACACGACTGTCATCACCGGCTGACACCGATCGAAGCAGCGCGGCTGGGAAAAGAACTGGAGCCGTATCATCTTTTCTGGATCGAAGATCCTGTGCCGGCAGAGTTACAGGAGGGCTTCAGAGTCATTCGTCAACACACAACCACTCCGCTTGCAACGGGCGAAGCTCTCAATACAATCTGGGACGCACAGGAGCTGATTCGTGAGCAGTGGATCGACTACATCCGGATGACCCTGGTGCATGCCGGAGGGTTCACACATCTTAAAAAGATTGCGGATTTTGCCGCTCTGTTTCATGTCCGCACTGGTTGTCACGGCGCGACAGACCTTTCGCCAATAAGCATGGGGGCCGCGCTGCACTTTGGTCTGGCGATCCATAACTTCGGCATTCAGGAACACATGCCGCACTCGGCGGAAACTGACGCTGTATTCCCCCATCAGTACTCCTTTGACGCGGGCTATATGTATCCGGGAGACGCTCCCGGTCTTGGGGTCGAGATCGACGAAACACTGGCAGCCAAGTATCCGTATCAGCGAGCGTACCTCCCGATTAACAGGAAGATGGATGGGACGCTGTTCGATTGGTAAAACATGAGGCTGAATCGAATCCGCCTCAGGCAACGTCGTTTACTAGTGTGCCGAGGCCATCGATACTGATTTGAATCTCATCCCCGCTTTGCAGCGTGAATGAGTCTGGGGGAACGATGCCCGTGCCGGTAAGCAGAAAGCATCCGTGGGGAAAGGTTTGATCGCGAAAAAGATACTCCACTAAGGTCGGGGGGTCCCGTTTCAGCTCGGTGAGGGTGACCGCAGCCGAAAATTCAGTACCCCCGGCGCGCAGGATCATCATCTGTATCTGCGTGGTTGCCGGCATGGGATGCGGCTGGATGAGAATGCCCGGTCCTAGAGCGCAACTACGGTCGTAGACCTTCGCCTGTGGCAGATATAAAGGGTTGGTCCCCTCGATATCGCGGGAGCTCATGTCATTGCCGATGGTATAGCCGATGATCTGGCCGCGAGGATTCACGAGGAGAGCCAGCTCTGGTTCCGGGACGGACCACGTCGCATCCCGGCGAATCCTGACCTTGCTGTTTGGGCCGGCGACTTTGTGGGCCACGGCCTTGAAGAACAGCTCCGGACGCTCGGCGGAATAGACGCGATCGTAGAAGTCGCCGCCGCCCGCGTCTTTCGATTCCTCGATGCGGGCGCTGCGGCTGCGGAAGTAGGTCACTCCGGCAGCCCAGACCTCCTGGTGCTCAATGGGCGCTTCCAGTTTTGCAGGTTCGATCTGAACTATAGGCGTTTTACTGGAAGGAATGGAGGAAAGGTATCCGTGGAGATCATCGTGGGCGACGAGAACATCGAGCGATGTCTCGGCAATGGGATAGTAGGTACCATTTTGCTCAACCAACAATCGTTCGGTGGTTCGATACAGGATCACTGTTGTTCCTTTCTGGGTGCTGCCGGCGATGGTTTCGACCTCGGGGCATTGAGCCCTATTTTCGCAGAGTCTGTAAGTGCGTTTTGCCGCATCTCATTTTGATATGATCTGTAAACTCAAATCCGGCGAATATCGGCTGTACTCGCGCAAGAAAGATGAGGCGACCGGCAAGCGGCGCAATCTGGGAACTTTTTCCAGTCTGAAGAAGGCGAAACAGCACGAGCGCGAAGTGCAGTACTTCAAGCGGCACTGAGGGGAAGGCAAGGGGGACAGGGGATCTAGCCCCCCTCCTCTCTCAATCTTGTAATCGGTTCATTCTATTGGTTTTGGCTAATACCCATGCCTCTAGTGTGCTTCACTCAAGCGAGTGCGGCGCTTAAATGGCCACCAGCCCGCGGCGTAATTTTCCCTAGGGAATTCAGCGTATAATGCCGTTCGAGTTGTTAACGGCAGCTCGCGCCCCTCAATAAAATCCTGTCTCCGAATTCCCGGAGGGAAAATGCAATTTGACGAAAGAGCAAAGGTTTTTGTTGCAGATACGTTGAGAAGGAAACTCTCTACCGCGGTTAAAGACCCTAAAACCTTCGAATCATGGCTAACACAAGTGTTTTCAGATCCTGAGAACCCTGAAGCCATGCGATTAGCTACGTGTATGGCATTCGATTTGCACTTAGAGAATATGGAACCCGTACTCATTTCTATGATGGTCGAAGTATTCGAGAACATGAGTCCAGAGTTGGTTCACGATCCGAACCTGGCGTTTGCACGCGCTGTTGAAAACGCCAATCGCAAATGTAGCTTGATGACCTCCATTATGAGGAAGCATACGGGCAGTGAAACTTCAGATTCATTTGTTCGAGTCCTCCGCCTGCAGGCCTTTATCAACTATTATGCAGGACCTCTTTACGGTTACACTGTTGATGCTGCCGATCTTAAAGAAGTACGTCAACTCTATTTCTCTAGCGACACTACGTTAGAAGATATTACGAAGGCCTGGTCCGGACGATATGACATTGTTTGGGTGTGCTCATTTCAACAATTTCAGGATGTTCTTAATAACATGAACGACCCGGCATCATTTCTGAATGATGCCCTCGGCCTGGGCTTTACATCGGATGCTCTAGGTAACATACCTGAACTCGTTGCCATCCTCTACCCACTTGGGCATCCTTCAGAGTCCTATCAGCCGCGCAGCCTACACGCAGATTGGGATAGCATGAATTTTTTCGTCCCCTATTGGGACGAAGATGGTTGGGGACGAACTCAAAGTTGCTCTGGGGAAAAGGACAAGAGCAAAATGAAAGAAAGAATCCATAAAGCGTATGAGACCGGTCTTTCGTCGGAGTACCGCGGGCAGTATCTTGGACCTGTGTCCTCCGTCGTTTCAGACCGAGATGCCCTTTATCAAACTACGACATCTCATTTCTTCCGAGTGTATGGAGTCGAAGGGAATGATAGGTGAAGATACCTCCTTTGGATGGGTCCTCTGAACTTTGGACCGAATGGCTTGGGGCCTGCCTTGCAGGTCGAGTTGGGCGACATGATTTGGGTCTCTCTCGAGACGAAGAATTGCACGAGGGGATCATCCGACTCTACAGAGAGATGCCAGTGGAGCACCGTTACAAACTGGAGAGTGCCATTAGTATTCTCCTAGGATCAATTCCTCAGCTTGAAAGCAATGCTGACCAGTTCTTCTGGCTGCTGCAGGCAATCGCAGTTATTAAGCCGGTTCAGGCCCATGCGACGCTCAGGAGGCTTCTGGCCGAAGGAGTCGTCGGCACTTACGAATTCGCGGGGCGCTCTCTCCAGACTACATTGCTGGTAGTTACAGCAAAGTATCCTGTGGACGACTGGTTAACTGATGTTCTGTGGAAAGAAGCACGCGACACGCACGACTTTGCGCGATTGATTATTTGCTTCAGATGCCTCTCCTACCGAATGGACAATACATGCTTTGGAATGCTCGACATTCTAGTGAGGCACCTCGATTCAGAAGCAGCGGCAGCTCAGCTCTCGCGACAGCTGCTAGGGGTGATAGACCGTCTGAGATGCAGGGGACTCCGCGAGTGGTATCTCGCTCACATCGATCGACTCTCAGAGTACTCGACGGAAATACAGGAAAGATTGAACAAGCTTTTGCACGATGTCTTAAGAAGGGTGAACTCGAAGGACGATAACGCCCTTCTACTGCTCAGTGAACTAACTATGAGACGCACTGGTTCTCTCGACCCCGAGCGTTTAGTTGAGATCGCTGAGATGGAAGGACGCCTCGGATCTACGGTACCTGAGACATTAAGGAGATTTCAGGACTGGTCATTCAAGACACACGGCACGCCACTCTGGGAAGTACAACGCGTTGATCCATGCCAATATAAAGGTGGTGTGGATTACTTGATCGCTGATCGTAAAGGGTATAAGGCGAAGGCTCTTGTATCATCATCGCAATGGCCCATCATCAAGCTCCTTGGGAATAGCCTTCCCGCGGACACTCTCCCTAAGAGATACGCATGAGTAAGCCTGACATCCCTCAGATATTTGCCATATCGCCTGATAGTGTTGAAGCGACGATTCGATGGCTGAAGTTGAGGGAAGCTGGTGCTCAGCTGTTCTTTGCAGTCGACCCCTTTGAGATCATTGAGTTTTGCTTTCCTGTTCAACCGGATAGCTGGCGCGAGAAAGATATCGATCTAATTGCTGATGATCAGGCAGCTCTATATGAGATTTTGATTCGAAGGAGTACTCGCCCATTGTTGCTGGCCGAGTACAAGTTGGAACTGCAGCGTAACATCCGCTATTTGTACATTCTTGCCAAAGAAGCCTACTCGAAGACGGAGATGGTCAATGAGCTGATTCGCCTTGGCCCGCATGAGCCTGGCGCATTCGACAAATCCATAGGAGCGCTTGAGAAGAACTTCAATGTCATTCTTGCAGTAGCCATGGGAATTTACTCTCTCGGTCTGGAACGCCTCCAGAATATCTACGATGAGCGCTTGTCGTTTGAAGACTCTCTACCTCCGAAACTCTCGGAGGCGATGTTGGACTACAGGCCATCACCCGTCGAGAAGGCAATCTATGAGGAGCTTGCGCGGTCGATTCCGGATAACGAAATTGAAACAGAGAAGCTAAGGCTGGATCGAGCTGCTCAAACAGACGCTAGGGCGATAGATCGTCTTTTTTATTTAAATTTATGTTCTGAGCGGCTCTTTAAAGAAAAGGCTTTGCCTTGCCGGCACATTTACCTGTATCTGTCATCAGCGACTCGGTCTGAACGAGTAATGCGTTTAGGCGCTGTAACAAGCTCGCTACCTAAGATCGATGACAAGCGACTAGAACTGCTTGTGACCAAATCGCAAATATTTGCAACCGTAGCGCTGAAGCCGCGCGTTTCAGAGGACGATCAGGACACACCTGAAGACTTACGTGGCCTTATTGAGAATATGCAACGGTTCAGCAGGGTGTGCCGTAAGATCATGGAATTTGAAAATGCCTATGGGCCGTCGAGCCCCGCGACCTGCAGCAATTGTGTTTTGAAAGAAGGTGATGGTAAGAATTGTGGTTGGGTCGAAGTGTGCAGACTAGTCGGACAGTTCAATAGCGAGATCAAGCCAGGCACGACCGCCATCCACAATCTCGGCCTCTTGGCAAACGTTGTTCGTTACAAAAAATTCGTGGACAGCCAAGTTAACGAGCGCACTCAACGCGAGTATATCGAAAACTTTAGAGCTATTTGCCGGGATGAAGACCTGGGGAATCTCGCCCTGAAACGCTTACAGACAGTTCAAGATTGGGTCTTATGGGAGAGCGAATTCAGGGCCGCCTTACCTGCTGGATTCGATGTAGAAGCACTAGAGCAGGATGCGGTTGCCATGACGCGAACAACGGTTGCAACGCCGATGCCTCTGGCACTTCGAGTGTCGTCTGAGACTTATCGTGAGATTGCAAGAAATGTGATGGAGGCGTTCCGTTCCAATGTGACCGACGTGCGCAGAAAGCGGCGATTGTTGGCTGAGGCCTGTCGAGGCTTCTTAAGTCTGGACAGCCGCGACAGGGCTAAGAACGCCGAGCATGAGGTCGTCCGAACACTTCTGTACTATGCACTCGCTACAACCGGGAGCGATGAGCGACTCGCCTCTCGTCACGCCAATAGGATGCTTCGGCGTGAGACAGACGCCGAAGCCGAGTTTGCATATCTGTGGCTATATTCGGAGGTGAGGGCCTCTAATACAGAGGCCATTGAGCGGGAACTGCCAAGATGGCTCCATAGGTGGCCACAAGATCCGCGTTTTCAGCAGCTGCGGAGTGGATATATCAGCCGTCTCCTCTCGAACAAAGATGATTCGCTCAGATCGAGCACCAGATTTACCTGGAATGATGCCTTATTATCGGCGCAAAGGGCACTTTCTGGATATGTTCGCGCGCGTGATGAAAAGAGTTGGCGAATCGTGGATGACAACTATTGGAAGGACATCATTGCAATGAATTTTAACAATGTGGCCTACTACACGCTGCAAGCAGACGGGATCTGGGAGGAAAAGCTTGCTAGCGCGGACAAGTACATGCAGTTGCTTGCACAGACGATTCCAGAAAAAGAATGGGATACGAATCATCCTGAGTATCTGCACACGCAGGCCCATCTTGAATACATGCGCCTTATCTACGGCGACGACTCGGAACTCGACAAGAATTTCATTCTGACACGCGCAATCGAATACTCCGAAAGGGCACTGAAGAGTCGGCCTAAGCCCCTCTACAAAGATTTGACAGAGAAGCTGCGGCTGCTTCAAGGTGAGGTTCGCGAAGACTCTAAAACAGAGGTTTAGTGGTCTCGGTTAAGAGCGGATGCGGAGAGGTGTCCTGCCTGGCTCGGGGGATAAGCTCAGTTTTGCGGCGGTTCCTTGGTTCACGGCCTCTCTCCCCTCCACCATCGCACTGCCGAATCGCGATAGACAACCGTTCCACCCTTCCGACCACTGTTTGGGCGGGAGTGTGGATCAAACAGAGTACCGCCCACCTGAAGGGCGACCGTTATCCGAAGACAAATCTGGTAAAAAGAACAAGGCTCTGTGTTTTGGAGTCTGGGAAAAAATGCGAGCAAAAACAGCAGTCGTAGTCGGGGCCCAGTGGGGCGATGAGGGTAAGGGCAAGATCGTTGATGTCCTCTCGGAGCGGTTTAGTGTCGTCGCGCGGTATGCGGGCGGGCACAATGCCGGGCATACGGTCATCATTCGTGGGCAGAAATTCATTCTGCAGCTCATTCCGTGCGGGATTCTGCGGCCGGATTGCCAGGCGGTGATCGGCAACGGGGTTGTGCTGGATCCGGTGGCGTTTCTGAAAGAAGTCGGCAAGCTGAGGGACCTGGGCGTGGCCGTCGACCGGCAGGTCTACGTCTCGAATCGGGCCCAGGTGATTCTGCCCTATCACCGGATGATTGAGCTGGCGGCGGAGAGCGCTCCGGGGCGACAGAAGATTGGGACGACAAGCCGCGGGATCGGTCCGGCGTATGAGGACAAGATGGCGCGAAATGGGCTGCGCGTGGTGGACATGCTGAATACGAATCTGCTGAAGACGCACATCGTGAATGCCTGCCACGAGAAGAACGCGATCGCGCATGCGCTGTTCGGGACGGAGCCGCTAGATCCAGCGCAGATGTATGAAGAGTATGCGCGGGCGGCGGAGCAGGTGGCTCCGTTTGTGACGGACACGGCGGCGCTGCTGAATAAGGCGATTCGGGCAGGGAAGAGCGTGATGTTCGAGGGCGCGCAGGGCACGATGCTGGATATCGATCACGGGACATATCCGTTTGTGACGTCGTCGTCGGCAACGGCAGGCGGGGCGATCACGGGTACGGGGGTCGGTCCGACGGCGATCGGGACGGTAATCGGCGTAACCAAGGCGTATGTGACGCGGGTGGGCGAGGGTCCGTTCCCGACGGAGTCGCATGACGAAGCCGGCGAGAAGCTGCGGGCGCGGGGCCATGAGTTCGGGGCGGTGACGGGGCGTCCGCGGCGCTGCGGCTGGATGGACCTACCGCTTCTGCGCTACTCGAACATGATCAACGGCACGGAGTGGCTGGTGGTGACGAAGCTCGATGTGCTCGATGGGCTGGAGGAGATTCCGGTCTGTGTGGGCTACGAAATTGACGGCCGAAAAGTGGACACGATGCCGGCGGATGTGCGCGGACTGGAGTCGATCAGGCCGGTGTATACGAAGCTGAAGGGCTGGACAGAGCAGACGGGGGGGGCGACGGAGAATGTCTCGGATTGGGACAGTCTGCCCAAGGCCGCGCAGGAGTATCTGCGGTTTCTGGAGCGGGAGTCGGGGGCGAAGATCGGGATGGTTTCGACGGGTCCGGACCGGGAGCAGACGATGGCCCTGCCAGCCTTCGCGGAAGCTTTACACGCCCTTGAGGCCTGAGCGTAAACCTGCCATTGCAAATCCCCTGCTATTCTGTCGACAGAAAGTTCAGGTTCTCGGCTAATGATCAGTTTCACGATTCGCCTCAAGTTCAAACCGGAAGATCGCGATGAGATTCACGAGGCGTTGCGCGCCGCCACCCAGGCATCGCGCCTCGAACCGGGCTGCGTGACCTACATTCCACACACCGTGGACGGCGATTCTGACACGGTCGTCATCTACGAACAATATAAGGACGCGGCAGCGGCGGATGCGCACCGCGCGTCGGCACACTTTAAGAAGTACATCGTGGGGAGCCTTTACCAGCGCATGCTGGAGCGCTCCGTCGAGACCTTGCATGCGATTGGGTAGCGGTTTTCAGGTTTTGCAGTCCAAACGCGAAAATGAGGCTTTCGCGGGCGAAAAATGCGGCTTCGGTCTTTCTCTTTGACTCGTCGCGCGAATGCGGACTACCATCCCGATACGTACATGCCTACAAGGGTCAATCTCCAGGGTTCGTCTCAGCAGATAAGTGTTTCGATTCTGTTCATCGCGGCTATTTGCCTGGTATTGGCCCATCCTGCATTTGCGCTGCCGCACCACGAAAATCACGCCATTCACAAAGAGATCGAAGCTCTGGAGCAGCAATGGCGCCAGGCGGTCATTGCCAACGACGTGACCCAGATGGACCACTTGCTGGCCGACGATTACATCGGCATCAGCGCGAACGGGACCGTGGAAACCAAGGCTCAGGCCCTGGCTCTTCGCAAAGCCGGAACGGTGCGCATTAAGACGCTTGAAATCAATGACCTCAAGGTTCGCGTCTATGGCGATACGGCCGTCGTTACTTCTCGCGCAGACCTTGAGGGGACCAACGGCCAGAGTGACATCAGCGGCAAGTATCGGTACACGCGTGTCTACAACCATCGCTTTGGGCAGTGGAAAATTGTGAGCTTCGAAGCCAGCCGCATGCACGACGTGGATGCGCGGCACTAAAAGCAGGAGACCAGGCTCAACAGGGCTCAGCTCAGGGTTTCCCATTTGCCAACGCTCCGAACATGGAGTTGAATAAGGTTGGTCGCTGAATTAGGAAAAGTTGCTAACTGTCGAAGAGGCCTGGTTCGCTTGCATCGCGCTTCTTTTCCGGTCGTTCGCGCTTTGCTGGAGCAACCGACAGGATACCTAGAATCTCTCTTACCTCCGCGCGTAGCTTTTTGAGCCGATCCTCGATATGGCTGCCCTCGACGTTGCGCTTTAGCGGCAACTCGGGTTGCGGCCGCTTGTGCGGTTCGCGAACTTCCGCGGCAAACACCTGTCGTGCTCCGGCGATGGTATAGCCATCGGAGTACAGCAGGCGCTTGATGCGTAAGGCAAACTCCACATCGCGCTTGCGATAAAGCCGTTGTCCGGTGCCGCTCTTGTTAGGCTTCAGTTGCGAAAATTCCGTCTCCCAGAAGCGGAGCACATAGGCTTCCACTCCGCACAGTTTTGCTACCTCGCCGATGCGGAAGTAGAGCTTGTCCGGTATAGGCGAGATCTGCTCGTTTCGCTGCTGGGACGTGTGTTTCGACATCCGCACCTGTTAGCCGCCGAGGATTGGCATATTGCCAATTCCCTACGCAGCCGTTCAGAAAAGTATAGGCTACTGTGTGTTCCGGGAACAGGACGGGGTGTATTTGCGTATTCCCAATACAGGAGAACTGGTGATGAGGGGTCTGGTCGCGGCAACAGCCGCTTTAGGCGTACTGCTTGCCGCAGGATGCAGCATTCAGGTGGATAAGAACAAGAACGGCAAAGACAAAAATGTGAAGATCGAAACCCCCCTCGGGGGCCTGCACGTGCGCGCCGACGACACGTCCGCTGCAGACGTAGGTTTGCCCGTTTATCCCGGGGCGCACATTGCTCCCGACAAAGACGGCGACAAGTCTGCCGACGTGCATCTCGGGTTCGGCGAGTGGCAACTGCGCGTGAAGGTGGTTACGTATGACACGAGCGACCCGCAGGATAAGGTCGTGGCCTTCTATCAGAAGGCGCTGGGACGCTATGGGGACGTGATCCACTGCGAGGGAAACGCGCCAGTCGGCACGCCTACGGTTACCCGCGAAGGCCTGACCTGCTCCGATGACAAGGGCGGCTCGCATGTTCCCGCCTCGGATGACAGCCGCATTTCGCTCAAAGCGGGATCGAAACACCATCAGCATATTCTCGGAATCGAAAAGAACTCCGGATCCGGCACCCACTTTTCACTCGTAGAGCTGCAATTACCGGCGGGAGTAGAAACTGGTTCCTCGGAGAGCAACTGAAGCGGCTGATCATGATCCAATTGATGCGTGAAGGTCCGCTCCCCGCGGGTTGTGTTCCACCGTGGATCGGTTGAATCCAGTATCGTGAACAGCACATGTCCCGAAAGCCGATGTAAAATGGCAGCCGCTCTGAATCCAAAGGAAATCCCGGATTTAGAATTGTGAAAGGATTTAGGAATTTATTATGCGCCGCCTAATGAAGTCCGTGCTCGTTCTCGCCTTAATCGGCTTTGATCTTGCCGTTGCACAATCCAAGCTGCCCAACACGCCTGTGCGGGAAGTGACGGAGGACTACTTCGGGACAAAAGTAATGGATCCCTACCGATGGCTCGAAAATACAACAGATCCCGAGGTAGTAGCGTGGATGAAGGCGCAGAACGACTACACGCGTGGGGTTCTGGCAAGCATTCCCGGCCGTGATCAACTGCTGGATCGGATCAAAGCGCTGGACAACGCGGGCAGCGTGGTCTCGGGCCTTCAGGTTTGGGGCGGGCGCTACTTCTACTTCAAGACCGAGCCCGGCTCAGACAATCGCAAGCTCTACACGAGGGACAATCCTAACGCAGGCGAGCGACTGCTCGTAGATCCTGAGAAGCTGACCACGGCAGATGGCAAGCATTTTTCAATTGATTACTTTCAACCATCGCTTGATGGGAGGGATGTCGCCTATGGGATTTCTCCCGGAGGGTCAGAGGATAGCGTTTTGCACGTGATCGAGAGCGCGACGGGCAAAGTATTAAGCGACACCATTGATCGCGCCCAGTTTGGACAGCCGAATTGGTTGCCCGATGGTTCGTTCTTCTATACCCGAACGCAAAAGTTGCCACCCGACGCACCGCCCACGGCGAAGTATCAAAAATTACGCTCTTATCATCATGTGTTGGGCGCCGACCCGGACAAAGAGGCTGCTGTCTTTGGATATCAGGTATCTCCCGATGTAAAGGTGACGGAAGATGATTTTCCTGTTGTTGCCTTTTCTCCAGGTGCTCCCAAGTATCTTTTGGGATTGATAATTCACGGGGTCAAGCGCGAGGTCGATTTGTACGCCACGGCGTTTCAGGGCGACGCGAGCGCGAAGACGACGTGGAAGAAAGTTGCGGATGAAGCTGATGCGGTTACTGGCTTCGACTTGCATGGGGATAGTCTCTACCTGCTTTCGCACAAAGACGCGTCCCGTTTCAAGGTGTTGCGCATCAGCCTGGAAAATCCCGATCTTGTCCATGCAACGACGGTTGTTCCGGCGAGCGACAGGGTGGTTGTCGGCATATCAGCTGCGGGTGACGCGCTCTACCTGCAAGACCTTGACGGCGGCATCGGGCGGCTGCGACGTTTGGCCTATAACGGGGGCGCCATTCAGCCAGTGAAGCTTCCGTTTGATGGAGCCATTCAGTCGCTGTTCGTGAATCCGACCGAATCGGGAGCCTGGCTGGAGCTGACGTCGTGGACAAAATCGCCATTGTGGTACTCGCTGGATGCAAATTCCGGGAATCTGACTGACACCGGCCTGGTGGCGCCATCCCCCGTGGACTATTCACAGGTGGAATCCGAAGAGGTCAAGGCAAAGAGCGCGGACGGCACTATGGTGCCACTCTCGATTGTTCACAAACGCGGAATAGCGCTAGATGGATCGCATCCCACCTGGCTGGAAGGCTATGGCTCCTACGGGATCACGCTCGATCCGACGTTTCGTCCGACGCTGTTGGCATTTTTTGAACGCGGCGGAGTATTCGCCGTGGCTCATGTCCGCGGCGGCGGGGAATACGGTGAGGATTGGCATTTGAGCGGCCAGAAACTGACCAAGCAGCACACGATTGATGACATGCTGGCTGGCGCTCAGTATCTGATTGAGCACAAATACACTTCAACGGAGCACCTCGCCGGGGAAGGCACCAGCGCGGGCGGAGTCACTATCGGCGGGGCCATTACCCAGCGTCCTGATCTGTTCGGCGCAGCCCTGATTCGTGTGGGCGATTCTGATTCGCTGCGTTCCGAACTCATGGCCAGCGGACCCGCAAACATTCCCGAGTTTGGCACCGTCAAGGAGCCAGACGGCTTCAAGGCGCTGTATGCCATGGATGCCTATCAACACGTAAAGCCGAACACGGCGTATCCCGCAATATTGCTCACCACGGGCGCCAACGATCCTCGTGTGGCGCCCTGGCAAGCAGCCAAGATGGCGGCACGTCTACAGGCATCTACCAATAGCGGTAAACCCGTGCTGCTGCGCGTCGATTACGATGCGGGACACGGACTTGGCTCAACTAAAACCCAGCGCGACGAAGAGCAGGCTGATGAAATTGCCTTTCTGTTCTGGCAATTAGGCGTGCCCGAGTTTCAGCCGGCGCAAACACATAAGTGAGTTCGTTGTCCAAGTAGGTTGGATCAGAGGTTCGGGATGGATTGTGGCGGAGCTGCATTCATGACGTTACGGCTGGGTTCTCTTCTTACCTGCTGACTCTCGACAATGGCCTCTGCCGCTGATTCCAAATCGAACTGCTTCACGAACGGCTTCGAAACGCAGCATATTGAGCTTGTCCCGACGCGACCTTTAGAATCTCGAACACATCATGCAGCAAATCTACCTCACCGACCTTCTGTTCCGTTGCATTGCGCTCCACGTGCCGGTGAGATAGGGTCAAGGCATGGATCCGGTTTGCCACCGATGCCGCGCAACGATCACTTCCTCTGAGGAATTGTTTTGTCCGCACTGTGGAGCGCCCCAGCTTCGCTACGAACCATCCGACGAACCTGTCTCGTCTTTTGCGTCCTCGCAGCAGACAACTTCGGGCCGTGGTCTTGAGACGGTCTCCTGGAAAGCCGCGGTTTTGAGCGCTCTTCTGGTTGCTGTTCCGGTAGGCCTGCTTTCGTCCATTCTCGATTTTGGCGCGCTCTGGGTCATCGGCGGCGGCATCGCCACTGTATCCCTCTATCGGCGTCGCGTGGGCATACCACCTACAAATCGCATGGGCTGGCGTATTGGTGGTCTGCTTGGCGTGCTGGCTGCCGTTATTTCAACGGCAATTTACAGCTTAAAGCTGCTTATCCAGCGATATTTGCTGCACAGCGGTGAGCTTGACCAACAGTTGCATTCGGTCGCGCAGCAGTTTGCCGAACAGATCAATCGCTCAGACCCGCAGACGGCTGCCGCTATGACCCAGCTCGTCCACTTTTGGCTTTCACCTGATGGCGCGGCGGCCATCGTACTCGGAACCTCGGCGGTTTCGGCGGTTTCCATGGTCCTGTTTGCAGCCGCCGGCGGCGCCATCGGCGCGCGGATCGCATCGCTGGGCAATCGTCCTCAGCGCAGTCCCCGGTAGTTCTGGCAAAAACTTGCTCCACCGGCCCGGGCCCCGTATCATCCGGCAAGAGCCAGAGTATGTCCAAAAAAAACACCGCACCGCAATTGCGCGAGAAGGCCCGGATCATGTCGGCCTCCGAAATCGAACGCACACTTGTCCGCCTCGCCCACGAGATCATCGAGAAGAACAACGGAGCCGATCACCTCGGCCTGGTCGGCATCAAGCGTCGCGGTGTCCCGATTGCGGAAAGACTGGCCGCATTGATTGGCGGCATCGAAAAGCGCTCCATCGATACCGGGGTGCTCGATATCAGCTTCTATCGTGACGATCTTTCCACGCACGATGTCCGCCCGGTAGTCAGTCCAGGTGCTCTTGGCTTCGACGTGAACGACCGCAACATCATCCTAGTCGACGACGTGCTTTACACGGGCCGCACGATCCGAGCCGCGCTCGATGCGCTCTTCAGTCATGGCCGCCCGCGCCGTGTGCAACTTCTGGTGCTGATTGATCGAGGCCATCGTGAGCTGCCGATTGAAGCCAGATTCGTCGGACGCAAAATTCAAACGACGAGTCGCGAGATTATCGAAGTGAAGCTGCGCGAGATTGACAGCGATGAGCAGGTGCTGCTGGTCGAGCACGTCGATTAAAACTCGTTAGGAAGACGAACACGCGCAATGCCAGCGGAAATGTCAGCAAAAACTCAACGCCGCAAGTCGCTAACGCCACAAATCCAGTCGACAACTATTTCCTTGATTCATCCCGATTCAATTCTTTCCGTCACCGATTTAACCATTGACGACCTTCAATCGATTCTCGATCTTGCGAATTTGCTCGAAAAGGAAGATCCGCTCACTCGCGACAGGCGGCTCTTCAAACGGCGCGTCTCGCTGCTCTTCTACGAGTCCAGCACCCGAACTCGCACTTCCTTTGAACTCGCCGCAAAAGCTCTCGGGGCCGACACTTCGCTGGTGAGCGCGCAGTCTTCAAGCATTGAGAAGGGTGAGTCTCTCAGGGATACGGGCATCACCCTGCGCGCTCTCGGCGCCGAGTGCATTATTTTGCGAAGCCCCTATTCCGGTGCGCCATATCTACTTGCCGAGACTACCGGGCTCCCTATCCTTAACGCCGGGGACGGCATGCACGAGCATCCATCCCAGGCCCTGCTTGATCTACGCACCATCCTCGCGCACCTGAAAACGGGTTTGAAGATAACAGAGACGACTCTCAAGGGCGTCACCATCACGATCTGTGGCGATATCTTTCACAGCCGCGTCGCGCGGTCGAATGCCTTGCTTCTGCCTCGCCTGGGCGCGCGCGTTGTGCTCTGCGGCCCCTCTCCGCTCTTACCCGAGGTTGCCGCAGAGCTTGGGTCCAACATCGTCATCGAGCGCGACTTCGATCGTGCCCTTGCGCAATCCCAGGTGGTGATGATGCTCCGCATTCAGGCTGAGCGGCTCGCCGGCCTTGCGCTCGATCTTGAAGAATATAAGGCTCGCTACCAGGCGAACTCCGAACGTATCTCGACGCATGCGCCCAAGGCGTTGGTCATGCATCCGGGGCCGATGATTCGTGGTCTCGAGATCACCAGCGAAGTTGCCGACGGTCCTCAGTCGGCCATCGCCGATCAGGTGCGAAATGGAGTTGCGATCCGCATGGCACTGATCATGCGGGCTCTGAGTAGTGATGTCCCACGGCACGCGAAAGCAAGAAAGGGAACCAGCCTATGAAGCCGATCCTGATTCGCGGCGGACATCTGATCGATCCAGCGTCCGGGATCGATATGCCACGCGATCTGCTGCTGATCGATGGGAAGGTTGCTTCGGTCGATGCGCCGGAGAAAATCAAGCATGCAGGAGTAGAAATCCTCAGTGCGAAAGATCTGGTTGTGGCACCGGGACTCGTCGATGTACACGTTCACCTTCGCGAACCCGGCCAAGGATATAAGGAGACGATTGCGACCGGCACGGCAGCAGCAGCTGCAGGAGGATTCACAACCGTCTGCGCTATGCCCAATACAATTCCGGTGAACGACTCCCCGGAAACTACCCGCTGGATGCAGGCGCCGGAGCGCGGCGCGGCAATTCGAGTGTTTCCCATTGCCGCCGCAACGCGCGGATCGATGGGCGAGGCACTCACGGAGTATGGTTCGTTGAAGGCCGCAGGCGCGGTCGCGGTCACCGACGATGGCAAGCCGATTTTGGGAGACGCCATCATGCGGGAGGCTTTGATTGCCGCGGCGCGCGCAAATCTGCCGGTCATTCAGCACGCCGAGGACACACGCCTGACCGGAGGCTGCTCCATGAACGCCGGCCGGGTGGCCTTTCGCTTGGGACTTCGCGGAATGCCCACCGAGGCGGAATCAGGATTGGTCGAGCGCGATATTCGTTTGCTGGCTGAGGTGAAGGACAGCCGCACGCATTTGCACGTGGCGCATCTTTCCACGAGAGCCGCACTCGATGCCGTGCGCCGCGCCCGGCGCAATGGTCTGCGCGTCACCTGCGAGGTCGCGCCTCATCACTTCGTACTCAATGAAGAAGCCATCGGCAATTACGACACATCCGCCAAAATGAATCCACCGTTGCGCGCTGAACTGGATCGCGTGGCCATGGTGGAGGGCATCATCGACGGCTCAGTCGATTGCATCGCAACTGACCACGCTCCGCACGCCGCGCACGAAAAAGAGCAAGAGTTCGAGCGTGCTCCCAATGGAATCACCGGCCTTGAATCGGCTCTGGGGCTCTCGATTTCTATTTTGCATGTGAGACACAAGCTCCCGCTCGGCCGGATCATCGCTCTGCTCAGCACGCAGCCGGCAGCAGTTCTGGGCCTCAAGGGCCGAGGAAGTTTGGCCGTAGGATCGGCAGCCGATGTCGTGATCTTTGACCCCGTAAAGAAGTGGATATTCAAGGCCTCTAAATCGAAGTCGAAGTCGAAGAACACGCCTTTCGATGGCTGGAGCCTGCAAGGGCAAGTCTCGATGACGATTAGCGAGGGCCGCGTCGTCTATCATAAGAGCTAAATCTGCTTCGCTATTCTTGCAGGTCGTATCACCTGCTCCGAGAAGCGTTCCATCTCTTCAAGTTGTGGGCTCGATTGCAGCAGTACCAGATCGACCCCAACCGCTGCAAATTCTTTCAGGCGCGCGCTCACCTGCTCCGGCGTTCCCACCAGCCCGCTGCGCAGGCCGCGGTTCGAAACCGAATAGTCTTCGAGCGAAATCTTCTGCTCCAGCTGCGACCCGGTGATCCATTGCTGGTAGTTCGCATATCCGCGTGCCGACTGCTGCACGTTGCTGATGCGCCCCACTTCTTTCTTCGCCTCGACTTCCGAATCTCGCACGATCGAGTAGCCGGCGACTCCATAGGTCAACGGAAGAAGGCCCAATTCCTCGCGGCGCTGGCGCATGTCTGCGATCTTTCGGCCTACAGTGTCAGGGTCGTCGCCATGCATGAGGTAGGCGTCGCACTTTTGTGCGATGAGATTCTTAGCGGTTTCCGACTCGCCCCCTGCATAGATCGTTGGGCGCGGCTTGCTGACAGGCTTGGGCGAGAGGATGTTGTCGCTTACCTGGTAATAGGTACCGGAGTAGCTAAAGCCTTGCCGGGACCAGCAACCATCAATCACGTCAAGCCATTCTGACGTTCGGCCGTAGCGGTCGTCGTGCTTGTCGAAGGGGATTCCATACTTGGTGGCTTCGTCCGCCCACCAACTTGACACGACATTCAGTGTCAGTCGCCCCTTCGAAATGCGATCGATGTTGGCGGCCTGCTTGGCGAGCAGTGCAGGATTGTGGAATGTCGGACGCACAGCCACCATCAGCTCAATCTTGTTCGTGACCGCCGCAAGCGCAGCGGCCGTCGACCACGCATCAAGCGATGGCGCGTCAACGCCTTTGATGTCGTTCAGGTTGAGTTCCGCGATGAGGGTCAGCGAATAGCCGAGCTCTTCGGCGCGCTGTGTCAGACGACGGGCATACTCCCACGTCGGCGCCATGTGTTCGTCTTCGACGTTGCGCAGCCATCCACCAAAAACAGGAAGCCAGAAGCCGTAGCGCATCAACGCACTCCAGTCAGTGCTAGTTCCTGAGTGCGCGTCTTGATCACGGAAACTTCATCCTCCAGCCAATCGACCAGCTTTGCGAAGGGATCGAAGCCCACAACGTTTGGACCGTCCGCTACGAAATTCGAAAGCGCATTGATGTCGTAATACTGGCGCTGGCCGTCGCGGTCGTCGGTGATGTATTCGACGCCGCCAAGTTCGATGCCCGCATGGCTCATGATGCGCTCGACATCGGCGATTACGTCGGGTGGTGGCTGATAGCCCTCCACGCTGATCCCTGTCTTCGGAGCATCGACGGGGCACGCCACCCGGTTCAAATCCACTCCGGAAGTGGTGCGGCAGATGTCAGCAGGGCACAAGTCAAATGTCTCGCCCGTGATATGGACTTTGATGGCGTAAAGGTATTTACCGTTCAGAACCTCAACGCGGACGATGTGTGAATCGCGTGCGGGAATGAACTCCTGCACCAGTGCCGTCGTGTCGAGGCCGAAGGCAAGCTCGCCGGCTTCCGCTGCTGCCGCAAACGCTTCCGGAGTGTCGAATCGCTTCACGCCTGCGCCAGAGCCTCCCATGTTGGGCTTGACGACGATGGGCCAGCGCAGACCCTCTGTCGCCGCCACGGCCTGCTCAGAGCGATGAATCACGCGAGCCTTGGGATAAGGCAGATCAAGAGAGTCCAGAAGAGAAAGCTGCGCCGCCTTTGAAAGCTCAGTGCGAAATGCGCGAAGGCCGTTGATGACGCGGATGCCTCGACGCTCCAGATGATCGAGAAAGCCAAGCGTGTAGAAGATGCAGTCGCCATGTTCGCGATTCCAGGCCGATGGGCTCATCCGATTAACGACTAGCGAAAACAGGTTCTCCGCATGCTCCTCGATCCCGTAGGCGTGGGACGTCGCATCGATCTTCACATAGGGTGTGCCGCGGCATTCGAGTTCCGCAAAGAGTGGTTTGAACCAGTGCTGCTGCTCGTAATAGATGGCAATCGGTTTGGACATGGTTGTTCTCAGCCTCTCTATCATTTTTACCCGATTGCCTCAGACCGCGCTATTTGCGGCGCAGCAGTTCGAGGACGAATTGAACCAGCGTGAAAACCGCTCCTGTTGCCACGGCGAAGCCTTTCGCACACTGGAGGCTCTGCTCATGCTGGTCGACCCGGCCGAAGATGCTGGCGATTCGCCCGGAGTTTCCGTCACCGAGCAACGCCCTCATTTGACTCTCCAGAACAGAAAGGTCCGCCAATATCTGTGCCTCAAATTCCGTCATGCATCTTTCTCGATCAGCCATTCCCGTCTCCACGTTCTACAAGGCGACGTTCACGAAGACTACGCTCGAAAGCCTCGAGTAATTGGGCGGAGCCGAGCCATCGTACATGCGAACGGTTCTTCACTCCATGAGCGTCTTCGCCGCGAGATCTCTCGCCGAATCGATCGTGGACTCCTCACCGGAACTCTTCTCACCAGGCAGACGGGACTACAGTCGTCACACATTTCCAAACGCCTCCATCGCAAACGCAAACTCAGTCTCGCCGCCCTCGATCGCGTGCTGGCCTCGCAGCGGCTCAGTATCGAAGACCTCATGCCATCCCAGTTCTCACGTCATCTCCCCGCTCTGCCCGACATCCATATCGGCAAGTTTGACTCCGTTCACTTGTCTCTCAAACCACCGCTATACAAGCTCCCGGTGTTACTCCAGAGGCCACGATCGAAGTTATCCAACTTGTCGCTGGAATCCTCGAACACCTCCGCCCCGGCCGCGCTGTCATTCGCCGTAACTGGCAGCGCTTTCTCGCAGTGCGCGTCAGTCCCGCCCAAGCGCTTCCCATGGCGTCCGTTCTCATGTCTCATGCCATCGTCGTGCTCGACCGCCACTACAACTCGCTTGCCCCTTACCGGGCCGCCCCGGCCCAATCTTTTTGCGGTGAACGTCGGCGACTTTATGTCCTTTCGCTACGTGGATTTTGACGCCAACCACCTCATCCGGCGTCCCCACGCGCTCGACCACCCAGTAGAACTCCTCAACCTGGGGCCGGATGAATCGCCCTCGGGCTGCATCGTCGGACATGCCTGTATCTGTATTTCCGAGATATAACCACCGGTAACGCCGCTACGTGAATTTTGATAGCATCGCCTTCGGAGGATCTTCATGGAACAGGAAGTAAATTCCGCCATCGGACCGCGCCGTAATGAGGACATTGCCCTCGATCTTTTCAAATTTGTGGCCGCCACGGCGGCCGTCGGCCGCCCTGGAAGTACATCGACCGGCTTCGTCGCTCCCAGCGCGGCCAAACCCGAGGACCAGGTCAATCACCTCCTCGAGCTCTATGGACGCTGCCTTAAGACCGTCTCCGGCCAGGAATAGGCACGTTAAATTGGATTCCTCATGCCGAGGTCTTTGCCCTTCCCGTCGACGCGGCCGGCAGGGTGCGGCGACCGGAAGGAAACAGGAAGGGCAAAATATCTCTAAAAATGCATAGCGCGTCCCGCCCAGTGCCTGATTACATTCTCAACGTCGCTGTCTGTGGGGCCGGAGCCTTCGGCCGCAATCATCTCCGTATTTACCGCGATCTCGAACAGCGCGGCCATGCGGTCAAGCTGGCCGCCATCGTTGAGCCTCAGTCGCCTCGGACCGCCGCGCTTAGTGAGGAGTGGAAGGTCCCCATCTACCCGTCCGTCGACGCCTGCCTCCAAGCCCGGAATCGCGGCGAAGTTCAGGTCGATGCCGCATCCATCTGCGTGCCGACTTCAATGCATCATGCCGTGGCTGTACCTCTGCTCGCCGCTGGCGTCGACCTGCTTATTGAAAAGCCCATCGCCGCCACAACCGCGCAAGCCGGCGATCTTCGGGCTCTCGCACAAAAGCACGATCGCATCCTCGCCGTCGGCCATCTTGAGCGCTTCAACCCTGCCATCACCGCGATTCAGCCCTGGCTTAGCCGCCCTATGTTTTTTGAGGCGCACCGCCTCAGCATCTTCACCCCGCGTGCTCTCGATGTCGACGTCGTCCTCGACCTGATGATTCATGATCTTGATATTGTTCTCAGCTTCGCGCAATCGCCCGTGCATCATTTGCACGCTGTGGGCCTGCCCATCGTTTCCAGCAAAGTCGACATCGCGAACGTACGCCTTGAGTTTGAATCGGGCTGCGTTGCCAACTTCACCGCCAGCCGCGTCAGCACGGAGCGGGTCCGCAAGCTACGCTTCTTCCAGCCGCATCAATATGTCTCGATCGACTACGCCCGCCAGGATCTCCTCGTGATCGACGTCGATCCTCACGCGGCGCCCATGCCTGCCGAGGCCGGTTTGCCGCCTGGATTGGCCCTCCGCAAGCCTCCGGTCCAGTCAGGCGAACCCCTGCTGCTGGAAATCGAATCGTTTTTGGATTGCGTTCGCACACGTTCCGTGCCGCGAGTCACCGCCCAAGATGGGCTTGCCGCTCTCGCCCTCGCACTCGACATCAACGCCGCTATCGCCGCGCACGCCCAAAGAGCCGGCCTCGATCGGTTTTAACTGGCCAAGGGGGAAATACTGCCAACCCCAACGTTGCTGCCGGCACCTGTCTTTACTGTAGCTTTACTACCTGCGTGCCTGCTGGGATTTCTATCTCGAATTGAGCGTCTTCGAGCGTTAGATTGACTTCAATCTTCTGCACGGTAATCACAATCTGATACTCCTCGAGCGGTCGTTTGATCGTAATCGTCCCAGGAAACTGGTGGTGCCCAAAGGTCTGCAACGGCCCATAGACGGCCGTAGTCTGGATCTCACCCTTCGCGTCGTAGATATCTTCCTGGACCGTATGAAGATCGATCCGGCTAAAATGAATGACGCGCTTGGCAATGATTTCCTGGCTGTCTGGTTTCCGCAGCCCAACCGTCAGGTCATATTGCGGATCGATCATGAGTTGCTTTGATTTCGGATCAACTTTAGTTTCTGTGTCGGCCGTGAGCGTCAACAGTTCGTCCGCCTTAATGCAGTCGATGAGCAGCGAGTCGAAGAAAATATTGGGGCGCATATTCTCCAACGCATTGGAAGACTCCTTCGTTACCATATTCGTCCCCACGATTACCTTGTTGCGCGAAGGGATCAACAATTTGAAGGTGTTCCCATCGCTCGCCATATCGAAGGCACGCGTACGCAGCACCGGGACCAGCCCAATTACCCGCAGTGACTCCGGTTTGCGCAATAGGATGTATCCGCTGAACGAGATATAAGTTTTTTCTTTGCCCTTACGCGGCCCGCCCTCGGTAGCCTGGAACTCGACCGTGGCGCTTAGAGAATGAATCTCCTGACACTGCTTGTTGATCGTTTGCACCAGCTCATCGGCGGTTGCCGTCATCACCACGCCTGGCATTTTCGCCTGCTTTACGGTGCGAGTGCGCACAAAGCAGCCGCTCAGTATCGGCAGCAACACCAGCAGTATCGTCTTGTACTTGCGCCTCCGCATTAACTGAACCGGTGCACCCACGTACGAAAGAGCGAGTATACCGTTTCCATTAACGCGACCCCGCCTCGCGCAGCGACTTCCGGTACTCCTCCACATTATGCACATGTGCTTCCAGCGTCGTCGAAAAGCGCGATTTCCCCGACGGATCGGCACTCGCCGCCACAAAATACAGATAGTCCGTCTGCGCCGGCCTCATCGCGGCCTTCAAGGACGCCATCCCCGGACTGCAGATCGGTCCCGGCGGCAGTCCAGGATAACGATACGTGTTGTAAGGCGAATCCGCCTGCAAGTCTGAGGCATAGATCGTCCCACGATACCGTCCGTCAAGCAAAGCAGCGTAAATCACTGAAGGATCCGTCATAAGGGGCATCCCTTTCGCGAGCCTGTTTTCGAAGACGCTCGCAACTAGTGGCCGCTCCGCATCCACCGGAGTCTCCCGCTCCGCCAGCGATGCCACTGTCACCACTCGATGAAAATCCGCTTGCAAGCCCAGCTCCGTCGCTGCTTGGCGAAAGCGCTTCACCATCGCGGCCTGCATCTGCTGTGGAGTCGCCCGCCGCTCAAAGTGGTACGTGTCGGGGAACAGATATCCCTCGAGACTTGTAGCTCCCGGGTCGAGATCCGCAATCAGGGCAGCATTCTCATGCGCAGCCGCCAGAAATTGTTCCTTTGTCCCGAGCTTCGCTGCTTCTACCCGCTGAGCGATGTCAAACAGGTTCGACCCCTCCGGAATCGTCACGCTCAGCGTGTACATATCCCCGCGTGCTAACCGGTCATATACATCGGCCATCTTCGCCGGATGATCGAATCGATATTCGCCCGCCTTCAACGTTCCACCCTTCGCCAGGCGCGTCGCTTCAAACGCATATTTGCTCCGAATCAGCCCTTGTTGCTTCAACTGCGCGGCAATCTGAATGGTCGGTGTTCCAGGCAGAATCTCCACAAAAGTCTCCGCGTTCGGGCCCGTGGGAGCCAGTACGGCATAACTGGCCCAC
>Ga0206842_1025_pt1 | contig 44518 bp, 35 predicted proteins | sample Alteio_BWOrgCont_23_FD_152861 | JGI IMG/M metagenome (GOLD analysis project Ga0206842, IMG submission 152861) | Enriched cells from forest soil in Barre Woods Harvard Forest LTER site, Petersham, Massachusetts, United States -... | ecosystem: Environmental > Terrestrial > Soil > Temperate forest >...
GCCGCGGGCTTTCATGACGGAGGACACCAGGTCATCAGCTTCTGTGACTGCCCCTTTTGGGGAATCGACAACCCGAGACTGCAAGGACTCCCATCGTTTCGAAAAACGCTCGTGTTCCGTCGAATCCAGATCGCGGATCTTGAGCTTTTCAACGCGCTTCTCGCGATTCTCTAATTTCGATTCAGCTTTTCTTTCTGACCCGTGCGTCAGCACTGCTCGGTCATACTCAGGCCCAAACTTTTGCCGTAGGCCTGCAGTGGTCCTCCTGCGTTTTCGCAGGTACAGCCAGGCCAGCACAACGACGACCAGAATTACCATCGCGACGATAACAATCAGCTTGGGATCGAGCAGGTCCAGGTTCATTGAAGCCTCCGTGAAACCAGTTTTTCGCAAGATTCTCACTGTCGAAAGAACCTTGTAAAGGACGATCATCAAACCTTCAAGAAAAGTAATGCTGATCAGAATTGACCGTGTTTGATTCAGTCCCTGTCGTACCCTAAGTACAAGTGCGGGAGGACTTCGGATAGCTGCCCGAGCACCCGGGAGAACGCCTCCCTCACAGATGAGCGATTTTGAACAGCCCCTGCCACGACGAGTGTGTGAGTCTGTAAGGTGGCGCCTCGGTGCAGAAGCTGCCCCTTCTTCCAGTCTCGGGTGTGGCGCCAATCAAAGGACGAATATGAAAATGACGAAGTTGCTGGTTATCTCGCTGACCCTGTTTGCAATTGGGACGGTGGTTGGCTGCTCGAGGTTTTCCTCGAAGTCACCGGATGTTTCGGGCAACATACGCAAAGCGCTCGATCAAGCAGGCCTCAAAGAGGTGTCCGTTAGCCAGGATCTTGACAAGGGCATCGTGACACTCGGCGGGCAAGTCGCTAGCGGCGACCAAAAGGCGCAAGCCGAATCCCTGGCGAAGTCCTTCGCGGGCACACAGGTAGTTGCGGACCAGATAGTCGTGACTCCCGCCGGATCAGAAAGAGAAGCAAAAGCCATGAACTCTGATCTGGACCAAGGCATCGAGAAGAATCTGGACGCCGCGCTGATCCAGAACAAGATGCACCATAACGTGAATTACAGTGTGAAAAGCGGCGTAGTCACGCTTGACGGAGAGGTGAACTCGAGAGAGATGCGCGCTCTCGCTGAGAAATTAGCGACCGGAGTGCCGGATGTCCAGCAGGTGGTGAACAACCTTCAGATCAAGAATCAGAAAGCCACTTCAGGACAGTAGGACTCGTCGAGGTTGAGACACATAGTGCAGTCAAATCGATGAAATAGCCCCGGAAGCAGCAATCCGGAGTGAAGGGAGATCTGAGATGCTTATCATACTCATCATTATTCTGGCCCTCGTTTTCGCTGGGGGCGGCGGATATTACGGTTATGGCCGGTGGGGCACAGGTGGAGGTGCGGGCATAGGGATTGGCACAGTGCTCGTGGTCCTGCTTGTGTGCTATTTGTTGGGAGTTTTCAGATAGAGCGTTTCGCGGCAAGCCGGTCTCGCTGACGAGAGATCGGTAACAAAGCGTAGCCTCGCTTATTCGAAGCCCGAGGTGAAGTTATGGGCGCTTCCAGAGTGGACGACTGCAAGCAATGCACACAATTAAGTATCACACAGAAGGACCAGGCATTGAAGGCGTCCGGATGATACTCAAGCCCACTGGTGTCCGCCCGCTCCCCTCCTTCGGATAATACGGCTCGATCAACGACTCCAGCTCCGTGCTCGTCATGACGCCATCCATGAAACTTGCGGTTTTCCTTCATCCCATCTCCCGCTGAGTCTTCTTGCTATAACGCTCGAGAGTCCCTTGCAACGCCAACGTACCTTGCCGCATCCGCCAATTGCCCCTGCTTCCACATTACCCTTACACAACGCAGATTGAGGCAGTACCTCACAGGTTCACTAAACCTTTCCTGTGTGGACCAGTCGGCCCAGAGCATTATTGCTCAGACAGAGGCAAACATTCGCCCTAACGTGATAGGTATCTTGTACGCGTTGGTTCGCGGAAGACAGATTTAGCCGCAAGTCCGGTTCGACCAAGAACGTGGAAACATAGAGCGCCATCAATAAGGTCTCTATGGCTTAGGCTGCGGCGGATTTGGATCGACGAAGGGAAGAATCAGGACGGTTCGAGTACATTGAGTCGTTCTGATAAACGTCGAGGGTTCTGACAGTCGAGCGACTGGCGGTTCCCTCGCCCTCGCGCTCACGGTTGGTCCACGGCAATAACGTGGAAGAAGGGGAAGAGTCATATGAGGAATTACGTAATTGCACTTGTAACGATGTTATCTGCCACCTTCGCGTTCGCTGGTCCGTCGCAGCAGGACACCGCTGCGCGTTTACAAGCGGCCGGCCTGGTTATGAACGAGATCATGGCTGCGCCCGATAAAGGCATTCCCGAGGAGGTACTGCATGGCGCCAAGTGCATCGCTGTGATACCAGACATGGCGAAGGCTGCATTTCTTGTCGGCGGCGAACATGGTCGCGGCGTCGTTACGTGCCGTACTGGCCATGGATGGAGCGCACCAGCATTCATTTCGATCGGTGGAGGCAACTTTGGCTTCCAGGCTGGCGGTCAGTCCGTTGATCTCGTCATGTTGTTTATGAATGACAAGGGGGTGCAAGCGCTGCTCTCGAGTAAGTTTGAACTCACTGGTGAGGCATCGGCCGCAGCCGGTCCCGTTGGAAGACATGCTTCGGCAGGTACCGACTGGAAGATGGACACGGAGGCGTTGAGCTACTCGCGTACTAAAGGCTTATTTGTTGGAGTCGCCGTCGATGGCGCCGTGATCCAGCAAGACAATGATTCCACGGTGGCGTTCTACGGCAAGACTGTTTCCTTCCGCGAATCGCTGTCGGGCGGCGTGCGCGCCCCCGCGAGCAGCGACCCGTTTCTTGATGCGGTAAGGGCTGCTGTCAACAAGGCAAACCAGCACGAAACTGCCGAAAAGAAATAGCCGGATTTGGCTCGGTGTGCGGGCGCCTGCTGACACCGGCATCGAAATTGCCGCGTTCCCCGGGCCTCGATCAGGTTAGGACAGCGGGTACGTCGGTTCCAATAGAGCGGGCTGATTCGTATGGCTTACACTTGTCATGGATAGGTTACTTTGACAGCGCTCAATGCGATCGGAACCTTTGCCCTGTTAACCCTGGCGAAGGCATTTTAGCATCGTGAACGGGGAAACTGTCGGCACGTGGGCTCTGGCAGCTGTATGCTTGAAGCAGTAGCCTGATTCGCTTTCTCGCCTTCGGCATTCCAGGTTTCGCTCCAGACGAGCACCGGTCAAGTACCCAACCGAACTCTGGAGTTGTCATGAGCCTCCCCTTCAAGAGAAGCGAAGTACAGAGCCATCTCTTTCCCCGCCTACACCAAGTGTATCGGCCGTTGAGCCAGCCGGATGTGCAAGTTGTCGCGCCGGCTCAACCAGGCGCTACCAGAGCAAATCCATTGGCGGGCCTGAAGCTGCATTCCGTATTCCTTCGCACTAGTTGCATCTTGCCGCAAAATCTGGATCCTCTTAGGGCGCCTTTTGGCGATAACTGGACGCATGTTGAAGAGATAGGGACGCCGGTCTTTGATACGATGGTCCGGCATGCGGGGTGGCACTTTATCTGTGTTCAAGGCACCTTCTCCCGAAGAGGATTTGGCGTGACAAGAGACGATGCAACTCATCGAGCTGTGGTGCGCGCCCTTAGGGTAGTTACGAGGCAACACAATGCTGCGGAACTCGATTCCGTTCAGGTCACAAAATATCCGGGTTTTCACGTCGCAAGGGCTACGGTGCAAGCCCGCCAGATTCAGCAACACACCTTGCTAGGCATTCCCGACAGGAGGCATCTCCAAGTGGTTCCAGCGAGGTAACCCTACCTGGCCGCCCTCAAGAATAATGTTCCCTCGGAACTGCGGAAAGTTTCTACGAGTTCGCTAGGCCTGATGCAGTGATGTGTAACAGCCCCAAGCCTAAGATCCTCCCCAGCACACGTTTCACAGTTTATCAGGGACATATCAGTGGTATTGAGGTTAGTAGTGCGTGGTCACGGAGGTCACGCTTCTGCGGTGACTTGTTTTCGCCTCAGCGTGACTTGTTATCGATCAACGGATCTGCTACTGTTTCGCGCACTCGCGTCGCTGGGCATGGGTACCCTCTGAGACTCGCCGCCTGAGCAAGGGCGGGGTAAACCTATAGATCTTTAGCTAGATGGGTTGTGTCTATGGTCTTTTATTGTTGGATACTCAGTTGGTTCTGTCTAACTCTGCTTAGCTCGGCGATGCGGATGTCAGCTGCCCTTCATTGACGATTTCCTCTAGAGCCTCGCGCAGCTTCGCAGCGCCTTCCCACTTGAAGACAACGGCGTTCACATCGAAGAGCACGCACACGTTTCGAGCACTTTCGTCAAGACTGGTCCAAACAATCGTGGGGATGTTCCGCAACAGCGATGTGGAATACCGGAGGCGGAGGACTTCATAGCCGCTTTCAAAACCGAGATCGAGATCCAGAACGATGGCAAAAGGAGAGGGCGAATCACCGCGGAGAAAAGCGTCAAAATATCGGACCGCCTGTTTGAGAGTATGGCACGCATGAACATCAGTAGGGGCAAGAACTTCCTGACCGGAAGGATCAGGCCGATTGCCCGGCAGCTTGGTATCCCGGATCGGCTCATTACGTTTCAGGTGATGCGCCGAACACTGGGTACTCATCTTCAGCATCACGGGACGCTCAAGGACACGCAAGGGGCCTTACGCCATGCGAGCATCCAGACAACGGGGGATGTTTACATGCAGGCGATCGAGGGAAGTGTGCTGGAGGCGCTGAATTCCCGAACGTCCGAGATTCTGTCTGATTGGAAGCCGCCGCTCGTATCCGGCAGTCAACCAATCGACGGAGTCGGCAGCGGCACCAAGGAGAAGGAGCGTAAATCTCGCGAGGGGTTTGGACCAAAATGGACCAAGTGAGATTTTGAAGGAGAGTGTAAGTGCCTGATTCTAATGGTGGACGCGGAAGGAATCGAACCTTCAACCTGTCGGTTAAGAGCCGAATCCTCTGGTCAGCTTGTCCTCTTGCGTCGCCCGAATTGACTTGAACCTACAACCCTTCGGTTAACAGTTGTGCGGACTGCGTTTTGGGCCATTTGCTGCTGATTGCTATGGTTGTATGCGAATGGTCTGAAACCAGCATGAACATTGGGTGAAGCTGGGCCTGACACTACATTTTGCGTCTTACGGGGGAACCTTCAATTACTGCCAATTGCTACGGGTGGTCCTTGGTATTTCCCCCGGTACGATTGGACTTTTTGTGCCCCCTTTTTACCACTTGCCGCTGGCTCCGACATGGCACGCATCACCCCTGTCTCCTGATCGCACTTGCCGGGACCGGTCGGACACGTCGCCGCGTTCCGGGGCCCGACTCCGTAACGAAGTCGCGTTACGATTCCCGGTTTCATGTCTGGTTTTGGGAAACAGGATTTGTGTATCCCGAACGTTGCGCGAGCGGAACATCGGGAGTCCGAAGTAGTTTTCTGCCAAGGTGAGCAATTATGAACGGACATGCGCTGCCCAAGGAGGCTTTTCTTGGTCAAGGTGGGCATCAAGATCAGGAGGGTGTTAGCTTGGCAACTGCGCCTCTCACTAGCAATGGCCGACATGCGTCACCGTTCCGGGTTCTGATCGTGGAGGATCATGAAACGTTTCGCCGATTCACCTGTTCGATGCTGGGAGAAATAGCCGAATTGCAGATCGTCGGTGAAGCCGCAGACGGATTGGAAGCGGTTCACAAAGCCGAAGAGCTACGACCGGACTTGATTGTGTTAGATATAGGGCTACCCCAACTAAACGGGATGGAAGCCGCTCGACGAATCCGCAAGCTCTCCCCGAACTCCAAAATACTCATGATGAGTCAGGAATCCTCGGCTGATGTGGTGCAAACGGCCCTTCGCGAGGGAGCAAAAGGTTATGTTGTGAAGATGGACGCGGGAAGCGAGCTACTGAGAGCCGTGAATGCCGTCATTCGGGGCGAGCCGTTTACCGGCGTCAGATTCTCCGCTCATGATTTCGCTGCATTTGCCCAAGGGCCAGAGTGAGTTTCACCCGGAAGGCGGGTTCGACTGCTTCCCGCAGTCAAGCAGGCCCATCCCACTCTCTCCGCCAGTCCACCTTTGCGCTCGTAGCTAAACTCATACAAAGATTAGATTTACGACACAACTACCTGAAAATACACCACTTATATCCGTAGCCATAAGTCTTGCCAATCTCGATAGTTCCCTGCCATTCCCGCCACTCCTGCCGATTTACCTTACCAAATGGAATTTACCTTACCACAGCTTTTGCGCCTCAATGGGCATCGTCGAACCTTTAACTGTCTCCGCTATGTTGTGCGCCAGATTGTGGGAGCGCGCAAATTGCCCCCGATGAACCGGACGTTTCCGTTGACAACTTTCTCCAGAACAGCTTGGCCTTCTCGGGTGATCAGCTGAACGCGAACGTTCAGCTGATCACCCCCCTCAGCGTATCGGGGGGTCGGCAGATCACGGTTCTTTCCAATATTTCGTTCCGACAAAGTCCTTCTGCTTCAGCCCCTCTGAGTATCCGCAACACGTTGTATTGCCCCGCTCCCGCCAGGAATGTTCTGGATTCAAGATGGATGAGGCTTCATTTCTAACTCGGCATACTCCCGAGCAAGGCTCTTCAACGAGCAGCCGTATGAACAACAACATCTTTGGCGCGTTCTGGCGGCGTCACCTGCAGATGAGTAATCCGCCCATTCTCAACATGCGCTTTGACCACGGTCTGGTATGGAGCGTGCAACTTGAATTCGGCAGTCCAGTCTTTCGGCCAGGCAGGCAAGAGCTGGATGCGCCGGCCATCAGTCTGCATGATCATTAATTCCAGTGTCATCATTCCTGTGCCACCGTTGTCGAAGTCAGGAATCCAGTCATGCCCCGCCTTCCAGAACCACTGGAAACGCTGGTCGCCAAAATTCGTAAATTCGTCGATGCCGCTTTCTGTGCCACGACAGTCAAGCCCAGAATGGCAGCCTGGGGTCCATCCTGTCCCCAGCAGGTATCCTGCGGAAACTTTCGCGCGGCAAAGCTATCCTGGGCGAGTTTGAGATCCGGCTTGCCCACTCCATACAAACGGTACGGAAACGCTACATAAAGTTCAGGGTTTTCCTCATTTTTCGTGCTGCCATAGTGAAGAGCCGGCAGAATTACCGCCGTGCCGTCCGGATCGCCCTTGCCCAAGGGCGGTGTCTTGCCATTCGCAGTTGTGCCGGTAGGAACTGCCGGGAGAACATCGAGGGTCTTGGTCCAGAGGGCTCTCTGCTCCGGCGAAGCCAATCTAGATGGCAATGCCAAGAGCCGCATGATATCTGAACGCAAGCCAGCGATATCGGGAGTGGGATTTGCCGCGTCGATCTGATAGGTCTCAAGAGATTGAGTTGGAGCAAGGTAGATCTTTCCGTCGGCGCCAAGCGGCCAGTGTTGCGCATAAAAGGTCACAACGGCATTCGCGAGCGGAAGAATCTCATCGCGCGCGAGATCCTGATTCTGTGTCACATCATAGGTATCCAGGATCTCCGCAATCACTTCCAGAGAACCTTGGATGTGATACCGCTGCCAGGCGCTTTGGATCTCGGTTGTCGGATTATCCCACCCAAAGTCGTTGAGATTGGGCAGACCCCAAAAATACATCGTCTCCGGAAAGAGCGCTCCGCCACGGTGAAAATACAAGCGCGCACGGTCAATGGCCATGGGCAATGCATTGATATAAAGGCGGAACCACGGTTGCAGCAGATCGAAGTCGCCTGTTGCCACTAGCGGCCAATACAGCAAACGATTGTTTTGATTCCAGTAAGAATTGCCCCATTCACGAAAATCCGGATTGTGATCGCGAGTCGTTGAATCCCGTGACTCTGCAATATCATGCCCAACCGTAAACAGACCGCCATTGAATTTTGCCGGGAAAGCTCCGCGCGAGGTTGCAGCCATCATGTACCGTTGCATAACGTAGCCTTGGGAGACCTTCGCCGCATCTTCTGATCCGGATACGCTAATCCAACTGCGGTTCCAGAAATCCCGCCACCACTGTTGATGAGCCGATCGGGCAGCGGAACGAGGGATGCGATTCGTCCTGGCTGCTAGGTTCTTGAGACTCGATTCAAATGTGGCTGGATCGGCAACCTGGGTTTCGGTCAGCACCACCAGGTTCACGCGAGGATTGGAGGACGGCGTTACCGAGCGTATTGTTCGGTCATCCACCCGAGCCAAGTCTGGTCCTCCAAGTGTGGCGCCAAAGCATCGATGCAGCAGTGGGTCCGTGTGTCGGCTCAAAATGGAGTCGAGATGCTCCTGCTGAAGCACAATAGGAAAAATACTGGAACGATTGTAGTGGTACCAGAGAATCGAATGCTTGTCAGTCGCAATCGTATCCGCCTCAAAGTCGAGCGGCACCGGATGATTGCCAAATTCGAACATGCCCCCGCGATCTGGTGAAGACGCATTGTAAGGATGAGTGTTCGTGCGCCATAGTTCGAGCTTTGCCTGTAATATTGCTGGCCTCTCAAGCTCGGCTTCCGCATGAAGCACCGGGTGGTTGGCATCAATCCAGACGCGCACCACTTCCACTCCGTTACTGATTTCAATCTCTCCATTTTCCAGCCGCAGGGTCTGCCGAAAATGCGCTTTATCCACCCATGGATTCGGCGTTAGCTGAATGCGCACTCGCCCAAGCTTTACCAGTTTCCCCATTCCGGTCCAGGCGTCTGACTTCGCCAAAAGCAGAACCAAGTCGCCATTCGGCTCAGTCCACACATTGGCCGCCAGATCGCCATTGCCTATCGGCATCGAGTCGTTTTCGTTCTGTCCCAAAGCTGTCCAGGTCACGTCTTCTGCAGAAATATGCGAATCATCTGCCGCAAGGACAGAGGAAAGGCAGAAGCAGGCGAACCAAGCAACGACCAACAACCATTTTGGGAGTTTCATTAAATCCTCGTCACACGGCCGCTCTCGCGATTGGCTAACCATCGTAGAAGTCGCTTTGAGCGCCATGTCAGATCCCTGATCGCGATCGGAAACCGTCAGGACGTCTATCTGCTTATCAGCCGCCCCACATCTTATATTTTGCGAGTGTTCCCGCAGATTCAACCATCGGCACATGGCTCAGTTGACGCCCGGCGTGAAGGTCATGGCCAGCTAACGACTGGTGTCAATTCACGCCGCGCTGATGGAATAGGATTCGCCAGCCTCAGTTGGAGCATTCCAGTAGTTATCTTGCTTCAGAGCTCGAATGGGCCGGCCATCGCGGAGACGAGTGACGCGAACTTGTTCCTGCCCCCAGGGATTCACAAACCTCAGATTCTCCCCTTTCTCGCTGAAAATCTCAAATCGCACAACGTGCTCACCGTCATAAGCTGCGCTCACCAGAAACGCGCCGACAGCGCGAAGATTCTCAAAGCTCACCGGGCCAAGATTCAAGGTGTTCGGAAAAAGACGAATCGTGCCCGTATAGCTTTGCAACATGCATTCGTTCAAGACTGCCGGCACAGCAAAGTTTTCACACCATAGCCCCATACGCATCATGAAGTCGAAGTCGGTTGTAAGGCTGTAGCGCCCACCAATCTGACGAACCCGGTCATTGGAGACGCCGTCTGGAAGCAAGCAATATTCGATCTGCCCTTTGAACCATGAGAGATCAAGCATACCGAGGCGAGCTCGAATCAGCGGTTGAGAAACGAGATCATTACCCCCTTCAAGCCGTATCGTTTGTGCTGTGCGAATAGCAATCTCCAAGTGTTTTCGCCCAGTGTCAAGACCCACCTGCTCTCCTGGAAAGACCGGCGCCAATGTAATTGGGACGTTGTATACATGCTCGGGCGGGGCGTTGCTGATATCGATCCAGACCTCACCGAACGGCCCCTGCGCCTTTGGATAAGGTGCAAGGTTTTCGCCGATTTCCTTCCACAATTCGCGTTCGTCGGGATCCTTCCCCAGGATTATCGAGGCTTTGACCATCGCATCCAGCACGAACTTGGACAAGGACAGATCAAGAATACAGTCCTTGTTGAACTTAAAGTCCACCGTAAAGCCCCAGTTTTCTGAAGAGACTGAAGGGAAGATGTGATAGCGGCCGTCATCCTCCTTGCTCAGATACGCCGCCAAAAAACGCGCCGCGCTGCGCATTGTCGGATAGACTCTCGCGAGATATTTCTCGTCCTGTGTGTAGAGGAACTGCCACCATAAGCTCTGCACAGCCCACGGAGTCATACAAATCTGGTATCCCCACGGTGGAACAGGATAAGGCACAATCTGACTTGGAACCGGATAAGCTGAAAGCGGGAAAAAGGCACCAGGGAGGTTGAAGCTGTCGCGAGAAAACTTCTCTGACATCGGTCGCAGGTTTTCGATCAACTCCACGTAGGGTTGATGCATATCAACGTGGTTGCTGGTGAAGACGCCCCAATAGACCTGCTGACAGTTGTAATCGAGATGGTAGTCGCTGTGCCATGCGCTGCCGATATCGCCGTAAGACCAGTTCGCGAAAAGTCCTGGCGCGTTTTTATGCTTTCGTACACAACATGCCAGGAAATATTGGTTGCGATACCAGATACGTTCGAGTTCCTGGTCGAAAACACTTACCGCAGAAGCGGACCAGAATTCCCGCCAGCGCGCATCGGAACTTCGCTTCAGATCATCGACCGCAAGTTTCGAGGCATCGGTGACACTTCTGTTTGTGAACGCCAGCGTATCCAACTCGGCGTCAGTATAGATATGGGTCTGAGGAATTGTGATCCAGTTCGAAGGATCATCGCTGGCTGAAGACTGTGCTTCAAGTCGGCTTAGGAGTACATCTCGCGGAGTCGCAACGGCCACATCGAGGCGGAGAGCATGGTCCGCATTGGTCGTAAAAACGAGACTTTTGCTGGACTCAGTTTGACTTATAGACCAGGTTCCTGCGAGACGACCGTGCAGCGCGAAATTGCGATCCCTCTCCGTGCGCGGGGGATCCGGATTGCCCTCGGAATCCCGGATAACAGGAAAGTACTGAAAGCAGGAAAACTCGCCCGCACTTTCATCGACCCAATGTTTCAGCTCTGGCATGGGCAACTGATCCGGGCGGGGCTCCACATGACCGGAATCAAAAGCGCTCGAGTGAAATCCGTCAATTTGAGGTAAATAAATGACAGACAGGTTTGGGGCGGGACCATCCGTCGCAATCGTAAGGCGGCCCGAGTCCCAATCGACAAATGCCGTCAGGCGCGCCGTGCGTTCCGGATCGTGGAAAGTCCTGACCTTTAGGTCCAGAATGAAGATCCCGTTCGCCGGATTGAGGGAATAGGTTTTTGGCTCCACCCATCGCGAATCCCATTTCAACCAGATTGTCCCGCAACCCCACGGGCGCGGCCATTCTTTCCGGTAAGAACCTCCAACCCTGTCACAGTATTCGCGGAAGAACGCAGCATCCTCTATGGACGGCGAATTTCCCTTCGTCTTTAGCTCCACACTCGCGTTCTTCCACATCTCGAGAATTCGTGAGAATGGGAGTACCTCTTTGTCGCTCTCTTCGGATACACGGATATCCCAGCAATCGCTCTTCGAAATGTGGAAAGCAAGAGCGTCAGGCCTCACCACCGCACAAACTCCAACATCGCCATTGCCCATCAACAAGCCTTCGAAGTAGGTTGGTCCGGGTTTATCTCTTACAAAAACGTGTGCGCTGGCACGCTCAAAGGCATCGATCTTATGACGGTTTACCTTCGACGAAGAATCCTCGGTGGGAGAAGTGGCAGAGGCTTGTCTAAAGAAGGCAAGAGAAGCCATAGTGGACGCCTGAAGGAACTCGCGACGGGTTGCTTTCATAATCTGTGCACTGCCTTCTTCACGCATGCTGGATGGATTTTATCGCGCGGGTTCGTCCGAGTGTCATGACGGCAAGAAAATGACAGCCTCAATCTCCGATCGCTTTCGCATCCGGATTTGATTGCTTAAGCTTGCGCCAGAACGCTGAGAAAAGACCTACAGTGCAGTAGCAAGCAAGGGGCACTATGTACGCGATGGCGATACTGTGCGCCGATTGTGAGATCAAGCCCATCAGGGGTGTGAGGATCGCACCTCCGACGATCGCCATCACGATGAATGAAGCTGCGATTTTGGTGTTACGCCCCAGGCCATCGATCCCCAGCGCAAATATATTCGGAAACATGACAGACATGAAAAAGCTAGTGAGAAAAATCGCCCAGAGACCGATCCATCGTGGAAATGCAATTCCGATGCCCACCAGCAGAATGTTGATGGCGCTATAGGTGGCCATCAGCCTGTTCGGCCTGATGTAATGCATGATTGCCGAGGAGGCGAAACGGCCTATACCAAATGCGGCCAATGTTCCGGTGAGCAGATAGCCGGCCATCATTTCGTGTTGGTGGGTGGACTCCTGAACATATTGGATGAAGTAGCTCCAGGTACCGACCTGTGCGCCTACGTACATGAACTGCGCAAAGATAGCCAGCAGGAAGCTCGGGTAGCGCAGAAGATCGCGAAAGTGCCCATGTTCTTCTTTTTCGAACGTAACCTCACCTGCCATCTTGGGAAAGCGCGCAAATGCGATCAAAACAGCCCATAGAATTGCGACCCCACCAAGAATCATGTACGGCGCGACGACGCGCCTTGTCTCGCTTTGCAGGTATTGACTATACGTGTGCGCTGCCTGCATGGCAGAGATCTGACTCTTTTCAAGTTCGGTCCCGGAGAAGATGTAAACGGTCCCAATCAGGGCTCCGCCGATCGAACCAAGCGGATTAAACGCTTGTGCGAAGTTCAGACGTTGAGCTGCGGTTTTAGGATCGCCCAGTTGAGCCACAAATGGATTCGATGCTGTCTCAAGGAATGAGAGACCACTCGCGATGACAAAGAGAGCTGCGAGGAAATAGAGATATCGACCCATGAGCGCCGCCGGCCAGAAAAGAAATGCGCCACTTCCAAACAGCACTAGACCGACGATGAAGCCGAACTTGTAGCCGAAACGCCGCATTAGCAGAGCGGCTGGCATGGCCAGAACAAAATATCCGAGATAGAAGGCAGATTGAACCAACCCAGCTTCGAACCGCGTCAGGGAGAAGGATTTCATGAACTGGCGGATCAGCACGTCATTGAGGTTGTTCGGAACTCCCCAAAGAAAGAATAGTGCTGTGACTAGGGTGAACGGAATCAAGACACCGCGCGGCAGCATATGCAGTTGCTGCGGAGACGAGTCATTTGAGTCACCGATAGGGTTAGAAATCGCCGCGTTTAATGCCACTGTTTCCTTTCAACCGCACTGAGTGAATTCTGTCCCCGTTCGAGTGATCACACCCAGCGCCCCATCCGGCTTCGGTCACCAACGCCCGAATTTCAAGCGACGCTGTCGGTCGCCGAGCGAGCCTCCTGGAATGCACAAAGCTGTTCGAATCTTTCAAACGCCTCATCCCAACGAATTGACGAGTGTGGTTGGTAGGTCGCGCAACTGAACGACTCTGCAATGGCAAATCGCGCTTGCGCGAAGTCGGCCAGATGACCTGTCGCGATCCCTTGCGCTACTACGTTGCCAAGCACGGTCGCTTCGGTCGGGCCAGCGATCACGGTTCGGTCACATGCATCGGCCACCATCTGCGATAAAAGATCATTTTGCGATCCACCGCCAACGATCCGGATCGTCGATATCGTCTGGCCAGTCAGTTGCTCGAGCTGTGCTAGAGTCTTTCTATAACTCAGAGCCAAGCTCTCAAAAGTGGCCCGCGCGAAGTCGCCGACTGTACCCGGCACCAGCTGCCCGGTTCTGCCGCAGTAGCTCTGGATGGTTGAGGGCATATCCAATGCCAATTCGAAGACCTTGTCGTTAGGATCGAGCAGTGATCGGAAAGGCGTGGCGGCTGACGCAGCCTCGATGATCTCATCCCAGCTGGGGTTGCGGCCCTGTTTTCCCCAACAGCGCAGACACTCCTGGGTAATCCACAAACCAGCCAGATTTTTGAGGAGCAGAAACCTCCCGTTGATTGATCCTTCGTTGGTGAAGCCGAGAACAAACGCCTCTTCCGAGGTGTTCGGGAACGGGATTTCCTTGCCAACCAGGCTCCAAGTACCACTGCTGACGAACATGCAATCTTCGTCCAGGTAAGGAATCGCCGCAGCGGACGCCGTGTCGTGAGCAGCGACCGCGATGACCGGTACTCCTCGCGAAAAGCGGCTCTCTTCCAACACATGAGGCCGCGTAACTCCGAGTCGACTGCAAGGGCGCACCACCGTCGGCATGATGCTCACCGGTATTCCAGCGGTTAGGATCAGATCGGCTGACCAATCTCCACGGTGAGGCGCAAACATCTGCGTCGTTGTAGCTTCGGTGAACTCTACGGCCTTGGCACCGCTAAGGAAATAAGAAAACAGATCGGGGATCGTTAAAAGCGTCTGCGCTAAGTCCAGCTGCGGGTCCTCCTCAAGCACCATGCTGTAAAGCTGAAATAAAGTGTTGATATGCCAGGACTGCACACCGGTTTCATTGAAAATGGATCTCTCGTCCTGGACCTCGAACAGACGCTGCGGAATACCGTCGGTTCTGCGGTCTCGGTAGTGTGTGGGGTTTGAGATCAGGCGTCCACGAACATCAAGCAGCCCGAAGTCGATTCCCCAACCATCGACACCGATGGCCGCCGGGCAGTCAGAGTAGATGGAACTGTAGCGTTGGAAGCCGGCAAGCATCTGGCTCCAGATGTGCAGAACATCCCAGTAGAGCCGATCGGCGACCCACACTCCGGAATTCGAAAATCGATGCAGTTCCTGGAGTTCGAATCGGGAGCCGTTCCAATGGGCGGCGACGACACGACCGCTCGTTGCCCCCAAATCAACGCCGAGAAATCTAGCGGCGACTTGCATGAGCTCCCTTAACGAAGTCGAACACTTGCACAGAAAGGGAGTCAACGAATTGATCGATATCTTCTTGTGACGGCGTTCCAAACAGTGGTTCGCGTGGATATCCAGTAGTAGGCGGCTGAGTACCGGAATCGATCGGCTCAACTTCGTCCGGATGCCGCGGATCGGGCAAGCCGAGCCTCCGTTTGACTGCAAGCAGATCAGCAATCTTCTCAGGCGGAATCTCTTTCAGTGCCGGGCTAAGCTGGCCTGCGATCACGATCGTTTTGCAGTAGGTCTCGAGTACCTCAATCAGCCACTCGGCGTGCGTGATCGTGTCGGCCCAACTCACGACACCATGATTCTGAAGGAGAACGGTGTTGTGCTGCCGTACGACCGGTACCACAGTTCGGGCAAACTCAAGTGTTCCGGGTGTTTCATAGGGTGTTAGAGGGACAGGACCTACGAACACTTCCTGCTCGGGAAGCAGGTTGCCTGGCGGGATGACGCCGGCGATGGCGTGCGCCGTTGCGTAGGGTGGATGGCAGTGAATCACAGCTTTCGCCTCGGGCACTGCCTTATAGATTTCAAGGTGCAAAAGAATTTCACTGGTCCTTGGACGTTCGCCGAGCACCTGACTGCTCTCAAGATCAACAAGGGACATATCGTCGACCGTCAGGTCTCCCTTGCTCAACATCGTGGGGGTGCAGATGACCCAACGCGGAGAGATCCGGGCGGAGATGTTACCTCCATTGCCATCCACGTATTCTCGGGTCCAAAGCTTTTTACCGGTACGGACGATCTCCTCTTTAAGGGCATGCACTTCAGGTGAGCGAAAAAACTGCGCCGGCGAGACCGGAATGTGATCGTCCTCGAACAGCTGGGCGACACATTCCAGAACCGCCCGGCGAAGAAGGGGCGAGATCGCATGCTGAATGAAAGAATCCATTACTCCTCTATTCAGGTCCCGTTCATAATACGCCACTATCGCTTCATAATCAACCACAATGGTTCATACTATCCATGCTTTGGAGGGCTCTGCACCGCCAATTGTGCTAGTATCACATCCAAGTGGAATAACATGCGCCAAGCAGAAAGAATCTTGAAAGTTCAGGAGCTTTTCGCACGCCAAGAGTTCGTGGATTTCGAACAGCTCTGCAGTGTTTTTGGTGCATCTAAATCCAGCATTCGCAGGGATTTGCTCGAATTGGAGCAAAAAGGCATCATCCGGCGCGTGCACGGCGGCGCAATCTCTCTCCAAGTCCGCGATGAAGGTGTCGATTTCGATCGCCTTTCCGGGTCGCTTCACAGTGAAAAAACTCGAATCGGCAGGCTGGCGGCTTCCCTGGTATCCGACGGACAGACCATCATTCTTGGTGGCGGTTCGACAGCTGTAGAGGTAGCCAAGAACCTGGTTTCCAAACCGATCCAGGTAATCACCAACTCTATTCCGGTTGTCCAGGTCTTCTGGGAAAGCAAGCAGGTTGAGGTCACACTGACGGGTGGGTACTTCTATCCGCGGTTGGGCGTCCAACTGGGGCCAATTTGCGAAAAGATGTTGAGCACCGTTTCCGCAGAGATGCTGATTATGGGAATTAGGGGCATCAGCCCTTCGGGGATTAGCGACCACAACACTCTGATCGTCGAGTCATTGCGGGCTATGATCAAATCCGCGCGAAAGGTCGTATTGGTGACAGACCACTCCAAGTTTGGGATCGACAGCATGGTTCATGTTGCCCCTTTGACCGACGTCGACCAGATTGTCACAGACAGCGGATTGGACACCAACTTTCGGCAGATGCTCAAGGAGAATGAAATCGAGGTTCTCCTGGCCTGATCACTGAACCCAGAACGATGGTTCGGTGCCTGTCGACAGGGTGGCGCGCTTAAGGAGTGTGTAGATCTTCGAACAAGAGCGGACCAGTAAGCTTTCGTGGGAGATCCGGGACTGTTTCCAGCCACTACTTCGGCAATGAAACCAAGCGTATCTTCCGCCCCAATCAGAAGATAACTGAAGATCTGAGACGGGAGTGTTGAAGTCAAGAAAGGCATTCAGCGAGTATCGGTCGTGTTCTTGATTCGATACTTCGACCGAATCCCTCGATGCCCGTGATGAGCTTCGCTCGATTAGATCCTTAGGCTGCATAAGCCGAAAACAAGGAACCGGCTCAGCAGATTCGAACTGTGCATCGCCGTCCTGCCGCGCCGTATCGATCACGGTGCCGGAAGGGTGCATGAACTTCATTGAGCGCGGGGTGTGATACCCATTCTTGCATTGTTGGAGAGAAAGCCTCCCAGGCGAGCAACGCTGGTCGAACCCGGATCCGGTCGGATCTTCGCACCAAATGGCTTTGTGAGATCGTTCACATGTTGCCAATGACACCTGGCTGGACCCGGGCGCTTCGCCTTCACTCTCCACTTGCACGAATCGCCAAGATTGCGAGATGTCGACGAGCAGTCCGTCTCAGCCGAAACAGATTCCGAACTTCGTCGAACGTCGCGGCTAGATCGGGCGCACGATCGATCGAGGACGTAAATAGTCGAAGAATGTCTCTGGCCCAAGGACGCCGCCACCGAGGCCACTCTCGTTGCAACCGCCGTACGGTATACCGTGCTTGAAGACATTGTGTGCGTTGATCCAACTATTTCCGGCCACCATTGACTCAGCTACCCGGCGAGCACGTTCTAAATCACCCGACCAGACGCTGTTGGCCAATCCATAGCTTGAGCGATTGACAAGATCGATCCCATCTTTTTCATTCCTGAAGCGCATGAGATAGGCGACTGGCCCAAAGATTTCCTCTCGAGCGCAACTATTTCCTGGATCGCCCGCAAGCAAGCTTGGACTAACGAAGAAACCATCGTGGCCTGTGATCTGCTCGGCACCCCCGCGCAGAACAACCTCAGCGCCGGTTTCTTCGCCAGACTTGAGGTAGCTGAGAACCCGCCTCTTTTGCTTTGCGCTCACCACTGGGCCCATTTGAGTGACGGGGTCAAGACCATAGCCAATTCGCGTCTCCGACAGACGCGCTCTGGCGGCCTGAACGAAGCGATCGTAGATATCTTCATGAATAATCCACCTCGTGGCTGTACAGCAGACTTGCCCAGAGTTCAAGGTAATGGCCGAGGACAACTTTCCTGCCGCATCCTCGACATCTATGTCAGGAAACACAAGAGCCGCGCCTTTGCCGCCCAGTTCCAGTTTTGCAGGGACGAGCTTCCTCCCACACGACACTGCTACTTCCCTTCCCACTTCCGGAGAACCTGTGAACGACATCCGCCTGATTCCGAGATGTGCCGCCAGCGCGGCTCCGGCAGTATGTCCACCACCCGGAATCACGTTGATGACGCCGGCAGGCAAGCCTGCCAATTCAGAAAGATGCGCGAAATAGAGCGCTGAAAGGGGCGTGTCCTCAGCGGGTTTGATCACGACAGCGTTGCTAGCGGCTAACGCCGGCGACACCCCCCAACCCAATAGCAACAGTGGGAAATTCCAAGGGATGATGAATGCACAAACGCCATACGGAACCCGAGCTGTGTAAGCCTCGCATCCCGAAACTGCAATGGCTTGGCGCGGGGAACTGTGGACCGACAAGTCTGCGTAATAGCGTAGAGTCTGCGCACAATTCGGCACGTCAAAAGCAACTGTCAGCGCAATCGGCTTACCTACATCGAGCGATTCCAACTGCGCAAGAATCGCCGTGTGCTGATCAACCAGATCTGCTAATCTGTGTAGAATGACGGCTCTGTCATTTGAGGGCATCGTTGCCCAGCCCGAATGATGGAATGCCTCGTGAGCTGCCTGGACCGCATCTTCGACATCCGTTGTCTCGGCTGCTATCCGCGCAAGGCTTCGGCCATTGCCAGGATCAATGGTCTCAAAAATGCCACCCGCTTTGGCAGGCACCCATCGTCCCCGATGAAAAGGTTGATTGGATTCTGCGCGAGAAACCGATCAACCTCCGGCAGTATTGGGGTGGCAATCGCCGAAGCCATCGATACCTCCTGTGGGAGCGTCATCGGCATGGGAGATCGCGACGACCAGAATGAAGACCCTTTTCTCAGGGCACAGCGCGACGAACTCTCAACCTGGCACTTTATACGCGTCCGAAATATGACACGTCAAGAACTATGTTGAATCTTACTGAACCATTATGAAGACTAGAAGAACCGGAAAGGCGTGGCATGAAAAGCACTTTTCTTACTGCCCGAAGTTGTAGGAGAGCCGCTGTCCGATCCGCTCGCGTGCACAACTCGGGCGGACGGCCGAGCTACTCCGCCGGATCATCCGCGGTATACGGCGAGCAACAAGGTATCTCCGTCGGCTTAAAATTCATCAGTTCCACGCGAACGCCATCGGGATCGTACATATTGAACTCGTACTTGCCGTCAAGGCCAACCTTCGTCGGAGGTTCGCCGTGTCGTCCCTCCAACCGCTTCCCGGTCTCAAGCACTTTGTAGGCATCGGGAACCGACGTAACACCCAATGCCAGATGGTTGAGCACTCCCAGAAAGTTCTGGGTCATATTGGCAGGAATGCCAGTTGGGAGATCATCGTTGCTGTGGGTTGCCTCCAGCATGTACTCGATCCAGTCATGGCTGTCGGGGGTTTGCAGGCTCACCCAGTCCACCCGGCCCTCCTTCATGCCGCCGATCCAGTATGGGCGAAAGCCCAGCAAGTCGCGATAGAAGGTGTCTTCCACTGCGCTCCTATGCACCAGAATACCCACATGAATGATTCGGTGGCTAATCACGTTGGGCGCGTTTATCGATTTAGAGTGCCTGGGAGGCTGAACGAATTGAACCTCATTGCCTTCCGGATCGCTCACGCTAAACCAGCGGCTTCCGTCGTCCCCTTTGTTCACCGCGGGGGGCGTTTTCCACGCTTTGGAGACAAGGTAATTGCGCAGCGCCTCGGCGTTGTCGGTGTTGAACGCAATGTGATCACGCCGGTTGATGCCGGAGTCCGCAGGCAGCGGCAACACCTCAACGAACTGCACATTGCTGAAAGCGTAACGAACGCCCCGCGCGTTCTCAGGGTCCGGCAGCTTGGCCGCGCCTACGAGTTCGCGGTAGAAGTGGTCGGCGGCGGCGGCGTCTGATGTGTAGACGGCAAGATGCGAGATGCCAGTGATTCTCGGGCGCTCGACCGACGTGGTCGCAGGCGGAGCCGCGGCGGGAACGGCAGTCGCGGCCAACAATAGTGCGAATACAGATCTTGAATACATTCCGCACCTCGAGTGTTTGAAGTGTTCACAATAAGTCAACCCTCTCGCAGCGCAAACCTAATCAGCCATAAATTGGAAGATTCTGGCCATCCACGGCGAAAAGCCTCCAAGATATCTACCTCTTGCGAACGAAGAGGTCGCTCAGGGCCAGGACCGTTATCCGAGCGGATGTACTCGGACATGGCGTGTTCGATCATTTGACCGGCGATCATTGGGTCGAGCCTTCATCTTCAGCGGGCAAAAACTGGTAGCTCACAAAGGCGACGTGCGCGCCATCAGGGGCCCAGTTGGGCACATTGTCACTGCAGACTCCGCCCACTATCCGCACCAAATCGCGGATCTCACCACCGCTGATGTTGAGAATGCGCAGGGTCACGTCCGTGTTGGCCGGGTGCCCCATGACATCCTTGTCGTAGGAGAGAATCAGGATTGATTTGCCGTCCGGAGCGGGATGCGGCGTCCAGTTGGGCCTTTTGTCAAAAGTGACTTGCTCGGGCTGGCTGCCGTCGGGCCGCATGCGCCAAATCTGCATTCGTCCTGCACGGTCGGAGTTGAAGTAAATCCACCGGCCATCGGAAGAATAGTCCGGGTCGTCGCTGATACCGGTGCCCGAAGTCAGCGCGGTCTCCTGTCCGCCGTCTGCCGCGATGGAGTAGATGCTTAACGTACCTTGGCGAGGTCGCGTAAAGAGGATTGTCCTCCCGTCTGGCGACCAGCTATGGAAGTAAGAATTCGGATTTGCCGTAACCAGCCGTGGTGTGCCGCCCATGGCAGGCACGATATATACGCGCCTGCCTGGTTGGTTCGGCGTGGTGCACGTCATGGCGAGCCATTTGCCGTCGGGCGAGAGTCCGTGGCTGCCGGTGCAGTCGGTAGCGTTTCCGATATCGATCGGCCTGGCCTCGCTGAACCCACCTTCGCCTTCACTTGCAGGTACGCTCCACAGCTTGCCCGCACGGTTAAAAATCAGCGTTTCGCCATCGCGGCTCCAGTTGGGCGCTTCCATCTGCCCCTTACCGGTCTGGATGACGAAGTCCATGGGCACATTGGGGTCGACCGCGATGGTGTGGAGAGTGCTATAGAGTTCCATGGCCGCAGGCGCCGCCGGAGGATTGAGCGACTGCAGATCTACATGTGTGAAGGTGGCCTGCTCCACCGTGTCCTTCTTGCGGGCGCACATACCCAGGCCCGCATAGAAAGTCCCGTCGAAGTGGATCTTCATGGACGCTCCAGTCTGATGCAGCGGTTCGCCGTGCATGCTGAGGAAGAGCGTGACGGTGTCGCCGCGCTTCTCCAGGCGCATGCGCTGCGGTGCCCCGATATTGAAGAGAATGGTCTGCATCATCTCGCCCTTGGCACGCCGGAATTGCAGCGCCGTTTCCTCTGAGCCATGGATGGCCGCGACTGCGAACAAGGCGTCGGAGTCGAGCGTCTGCCGGAACATCAGCAGAGCCTTGCGATGCGGGTGTGAAGTCGCGCTGCCGTCGGCCACCTTGACGTCGCCAGTGAGCGACACGTCGCCTGAGACCCTCTTCCAAACGAAGTGGAATCCATCTACGTTTGCCCACAGGTCCTCGCCGGCCGAGCGGACGGTATACACACCCGTCGCGGCATCGAACGTTGCCGTTCCGGGCGGCGCCACACTGCCCACATCGGACTGGTTCTCAAAGATGCCAAGCGAATTGCTGGCTGTTTGCGCGGCCCCGATGCTTGATCCAACGAACCCAAACGCCAACGCAGACAATGCGAGCAATCCCGTCCCTTTCTTCTTTCGATACACGATGAATGTCCCCCTTCTGGACGGAATTACTCTCGGCCAAGTAACAGTTGAAGCTTCTCGATATGGCGAGGACGTAAAACATCAATTAACAGATTCGTGCACCACCAGGATCTGATCACCTTTTACATTCGTGAGAGCCTGGTGTATCCCACTCGGCCACCAGATTTCTAATTTGTCGGCATGATCGAAGCTTGCGAGGCCAAAGTGAACGCGAGGATCGCTGGATGCACCGTATCCAGTGCTCGTGGTCGCGTGATTGTAGAGAGCGTTGTTGTCAGCGAGCGTCACCTTCAGGCGGGACCCAAGTCCGTCGCGGTTACTCCGCGTTCCAACAAGCTTTACCAACAACCAATGGTTGAAATTGGCCGTGCGGTTTATCCAGATTTCGGGTAGGGCATGTTGATTTGTTACGACCACATCCATGCGGCCATCATTGTTCAGATCACCCATCGCTGCCCCGCGGTGTGCCCCGGGGACTCCAAATGAAGGGCCGGCCTGTGCGCTGACGTCCACAAATCGGTTACGGCCCGTGTTGCGAAGAACAATGTTTGGCAGCTTAGATGGAAGATGAATCACCTCTTCGGAATTGTCGAGTATCGCGGCGCAGGCAACGAACAAGTCTTTCAGGCCGTCATTGTCAAGATCCGCGATTCCAGCCCCCCATCCCGTTAATCGAGCCGTAGCGCTCGCGATCCCTGACTCGCCGGTGATGTCTTCAAAATCCTTGCCGGTATTTCGAAAAAGTGGGAACGTATCACCAGCCATGCCGACCACAAAAATGTCGGGGCGTCCATCATTGTCCACATCCCGGAAATCCGCTCCCATCCCCGCTATGGACTTTCCGAACTGGTTATAGGCAACGCCCATCTCAACTCCGACCTCGTCGAACGTACCATTCCCATTGTTGCGGAATAGGAAATTCCGAAACGTGTCGTTCGAAACGAAGAGATCCGTGTAGCCATCTCCGTTGAAGTCGGCGAAAGCCACTCCCATACCCTTGCCGATGTGCTTGCCTATTCCAGATTTCTCCGAAATATTTGTGAATGTGCCGTCGCCGTTGTTACGAAAAAGCATGTTGGGCTCGCCTGTAAAGACGTCAGGGGAACAATATGTGACCGCATTGCCGACAGTACAGAGAGGTTCCGTTGCGGCCGACCAGTCTACATAATTCGTTATAAATAGGTCGAGCAGCCCGTCGTTGTCATAGTCAAACCATCCGGCGCTGGTCGCCCACTTCCAATGAGCTTCGACAAATCCTGCCTTCGCTGTAACGTCGGTAAATGTACCATCGCCATTGTTGTGGTACAGCTGAGAGCCGTTAACCCCGGCCACAAAGAGATCAACCCATCCATCATTGTCATAATCCGCAGCTGCAACACCCATGCCGAAACCTTTGCCTTGAATTCCTGCTTTTTCGGTTACATCGGTAAATGTGCCATCGCCATTGTTGCGATATAGCCTGTTCCAGTATCGGGGATCGTGCTTGTCCATGTCGGTTAAATGCGCGCCGTTGACGAAGAACAAATCCATAAATCCGTCGTTGTTGTAGTCGAAGATCGCTACACCCGCGATCGCGGTTTCAGGCTGGAGACGGCGCGGAGTGACGCTGTTGTCCAACACAAAGGTGACTCCGCTGTGCCGAGTAACATTCTCAAATTTGATCGGCCCGGACACGGGCACAGAATTGCCAGACGGAGGTCTGGCAGGCACCTGTTGAATGACAGGATTGCTGGACGTTCCCCGCAAGGCGAGGGATGATGGGTTGGGAGCCAAAGAGTACTCCCTCTTTGGCAGCAGAAAAGACGTGCTCAATGCGATCGCACTGTGAATGAACCGGCGACGCGATGGGAATGGACAAAAGTCTGCCGCCGCAAGTGTGAAGGTTGACACGATCCCTATCGGCCGACGTGGTTCAAGCAAAGGAAATTCCCTTTGAGTTCCAGAACCAATCAACACTCGCGGGCCGCTGGGAGAATAGAGCCACTCGCTGGTCGTTACTTGGTTACGAAGCATGCAAGCGTTCCGAATAGCGATTCCACCAAAAAAGCACAGGGGCCGCCAGAGAGCGCTGACCCAGTTCCCGAGCGTCTTCGCCACAAAGTTAACGCCAGTTTGCATTGTGTTTACTCTACTGCGGTGAACGGGCGGACTGTTGAGGTTGAACTGCATCGCTTTTGCACCCGTAGGAATTCAACTCCTCCAACGTCCGCGTATCTCCATTGGCAAAAGCTCGGACCAGCGCGGCAGCCTCACGCGCCTTTTCGCGATTGCCGGCCCGCGCATAGGCATCGCACATCAACAGTAAGGTCGAAACTTCCTGGGTGTGGGATTCATCGAAATAGCGAGCTGCTTCAGCCCACTGCCCCCTCATGTATTGCATTTCGCCTATTCCCACGAGCGCGATCTGATTCTGAGGACTCATCTTGAGAGCCAGTTTAAGATCCACTTCGCTTTGCTTGTAATTATGAACTCTTAAATAGACACGTCCCAAGAACGCAACAATATCCGCCTCGTTCGGCGAAACTTGCGTTGCCTTACTCAGCAGCCGGATCGCGTCTTCATTCCGCTGAAGCGCGGAATAGAGCATTCCGACGATGTAAAGCGCACTCAATTGCGTATGTGTTTGTGCAGCCAGCGAATTTACATATGCAATTGCGGCCGACTCGCCATTCTCGTTCAGCAGCTTTTCGCATTCCTTCCAATGCTCATTTTGCAGTGCCTTGTCAGGGCTTATCAGGGTTTGACCGATGTGTTCCCGGTCGCGAATTGACTGGAATAGCTCCATTTCATGAAGCGCATCATCGGAGCGCCCCAAGTTCCGCAGTGCTCTCCCTAGTTGAAAATGTGCGTCGAACAGACCCGGATTTATTTCAAGCGCTTGGCGCAGCGGAGCGAGCGCCTCTTCATCCTTTCCCAATGCCACCAGAGCGGTTCCTTGATCATTTAATGCACTCGCGTTCCGCGGTTGCCGCGCAAGTACGTACTCGGCGAACCCACGCGCCTTTTCCCAGTTCCCTTCGCGGGCCGCTATCTTGCCGAGAATAAGTGCAGCAACCAGATTGTTAGGATCATTGCGGAAGACGGTTTCGAGAATCGGTTGCGCTTCCTCGTTGTGAGCCAGCTTGAAATAAGCCATCCCCAGGTCAAGGTCGATATTCTCAAGCTCGGGATCGAGTTTGCGCGCTTTGAGAAGATCCTCCAGGCCTGGTCCGCAATCACCGCCATCACATAGATATTCTCCTGCCTTCTGAAGTACCGCGGAGTTTTTGGGAGCAACCCGGGCCGCCTCGATAATTGCTTTTTGTGCTTCGAGAAGCTCTCGGTTCAGGTAATAGGCTTGCGCAAGGTAGAACAGGACATCGGCGTTACGCGGCTGCAGCATCCGACATTTTTCCAAATACTTGATAGCCTCCGGCCAAGCGCTCTGGCGCATGCGCAGAGTGCCCAAGTGAAATAGAATGTCTGCGTTCTTCGGGAAATGCTCCTCCTGCTCAAGGTAGATCTTCTCAGCCTGTGCAAACTGGCCATGCTCTTCCAGTCTCGCTGCACGCTCCAAGGCGCCGTTTTCGGTGGTTGGACCCGAGGCCTGCGCGGCTGCCCGAAGCGAAAGACATTCGGCCGAAACTGCAGCGACCAGGAGCATTCCCAGACATAAACGCAACAAGCTCACCGGAGATACCATCCCAGCTAGAATGCGCGGCCCGTCGTTCCGTGCGCGAGAGGCCGACTGTTGAGTTGAACCAAGGTGGACCCATGATTGCAACAGCCCGGTCAGAGGGTACTCGAATACCACTTCCAAGATGAGACCCGAAATGGAATGGCGTACGCTCCACCTGCACCGCTCCACCAAAGAGCGCGGTGCGATGCAGGTGGGCTTCGGTCAGTTGTTGAGCTAGAAGTCGTACCTCAGTGCAAATTGCAGGATTCTTTGAGGACCGGCACTTGTAATCTCACCGAACGCAGGAGAAGTCAACGTAGTATTCGGCCCATTGAGATTCGTCCGGTTCACCAAGTTGAACATGTCGGTGCGAAATTCGAACTGTCCGAATTCGTTCGGCAAGGGGATTTTCTTAATTACAGAGATGTCGTTTTGAAGATACCCCGGATTAATGATTGTGTTCCGTCCCACCGTGCCGAACTGACCTGGACCGGGTGGTGCAAATGCCGCGGTGTTAAAGTATTCGGCTGTCTTTTCGACCCGCGAGCGGTCCCCAGGCAGGTGTGGGTTTCCAATAATATCCGCTCTTTCTCCCCCGCTTAGAGCACGGCAGTATCCGAGCAGGGCGTTGTCTTGACCAGAAAAGACGGTTTCAGGGTTGCCGGTGTTGTAGGCGACGATGCCGGTTAACTGCCAACCTCCCGCAACAGCGGTCACAATTCCTCTTCCCTTCAGGCTTGGGAGTTCCCACAGCCCGTTCATGGTGAAGATATGGGCAACGTTAAAATCCGAAAGTCCCCGTTCAGCCGCCAGATCGTTTGGATTCTGGGGGCCATACGGCGGTGGTCCAATTAACGACCCAGAGTGATTGTCGATCGATTTCTCCCAGGTATAGGCTCCCTGCACGGAATAGCCATGAGACATTCTCTTCTGTACCTCAATCTGGAGCGAGTTGTAGTTTCCAGACGCGTGGCTGAAGAGAGCAGGAATGCTCCCGTAGTACTCTGGGAAAATCGGCCGTCGGGATTGCACATTGTCTGCCGTGGCCCCGGGCCCGTACACAGCGGCATTAAGGTCGGTAGCATAGTAAAGGTGCCGCGACGCTGTCCCAACGTACGCTACATTGGTAAAGAGATCGTTGCCGAGCCGATGCTGGACGTTGAGATTGAATTGTTGAATATCCGCCTGCCTGAAATTGGGATCCACGTGAGACTGGGTGATCCCGGGAAACGGCCCGAAAGTAGGGTTTTTTGGATCGTAAGGTAGCGGATCGGTAGTACCTGCCCACGGGTGCTCTGTATCGGGCGGCGCGCTGCTAAATCCGACTAAGTACGGCTCATTGTTCGTCTCGATTGCTTCGACTTCCTGGTTAACAATGGGGTGAAATATGCCCCATGCTCCTCGCACAGCGGTTGAGGCGTTTCCAAAAACATCCCAAGCGAATCCAATCCGCGGTTCGAAGCCAAGCTTCCATGGATAGTACAGCCCCGCCGGAACCCCAGGGTCACCCGGAACCACCAGCCCCGGAGGCGCCGTAGGATAGACCGTCGATTGTTTGCCAGGCCAGTATGTCGAAGCACCGCCCGGCTTCCTCTCCGTCCAAGGCGTCTGGTAGCCATAGCGAAGACCAAGGTTCAACGTCAGTTTCCTGGTTATTTTATAGTTGTCTTGAACGAACGGCTGGAATACATAGGAGCGGCCATTGTCGATGATGGTGGTTGTCACGTTGAAGTTATTGGGTCGGCCGATCAAATAGTCCGCATTTGCGTTTCCGGTATACTGGCCGGAAAACGACCAACTCATCGGTGGATATGCCAAGTCTCCATTTGACTGGAAATTGAACATAGCGCCGGCCTGAATGCTGTGTTTGCCGTGGAGCCATGAGACTTTGTCGCTAAATTCGCGGAAGTAGGATGGTTCATCCACGAACCAACCGGATCCAGCCCCAAAGTAGCCGCTTACGGATATTAGTGGAGTTTGAGGATATGGGGTGAAACCGTTGGCATCAATGCCAAGTTCTCTCGCAGACTTACCGTCTTCTGTGACGAATGGCAGCCCTTCCGGTCGCGAGTAGGCAGCCGAAAACTCATTGATGATTTTTGGACTAAACGTGTGGGTTTCGGCCAGCGTATAGGCCTGAAATTGGCTACCGCTAGGAGTCGTGAAAAACGGAATGCTACTTGGATAGGTGGTGATAGCCTTGTTCCGGAACAAACGAAACCACACCCTATCCTTTGATCCGAGCGTCTGGTCAATTTTGATGACGAACTGGTTCGCAGACGTCGGACTTGCTTGCGAATATTCCAGTGCGCCGTTGGGCTGATTGGGTAATGGCACGTACAAGCTGTTGAAGGTCGCTGCGAACTGGTTGAGCCTGGAGCTGGGAATCTGGTTGTTAGTGAATGTTCCCCCGGAGGTCGGATCTGTGAGCGGTGTGGATATGGCCGAAAAATCCCCGTTCCGCTCTGCTTCTGTCGGCACGTATGTAATGGTCAGGACCTCTTGATGAATTCGAAGCCCCTCATAGGCGAAAAAGAAAAAGGTGCGATTCTTGCCATTGTACTTTGGAAGAATAACCGGCCCTCCGATATCTCCTCCAAATTGATTCTGGCGCAAAAGTGGCTTGGGGGTCCCAGCCGGGGTGAATTTAGTGAACGCATCGAACGCATCGTTGCGGAGGTAGTCCCAGGCGGCCCCATGGAATTGATTGCTGCCCGACTTGGTGACGGCCAGAATCACACCGCCGCCTGCCCTGCCATACTCGGCACCATAACTGTCGGTAAGAACTCGGAATTCCTGCAATGCGTCGGGCGTGGGAAGATTCTGATTTGAGTTTGCGAGTGCATCCGTTATCGTCTCGCCGTCGAGTTGCATATTGCCGAAATCGGTTCGGCTTCCCGAAATGCTGTAGGATGGGCCGCCACGGACAGAGGTCTGGTACACCGGTGCGCTCACGTTGGACACGCCGGGCAGCGTACCGAGAAGACTCGCGGCGTTCCTTCCATTCAACGGAAGACCTTCCAACCGCGCATTGTCTACCGTCTCTCCCAGCGTGCCCGTAGTCGTGTCGATGTTAATCGAGTTGCCACTGACGTTGATTGTTTGGGTTACCTGCCCTATTTCCAGCATTACGTCCACCCGAATATCTTGGGCGACTGGAACGAGCACACCAGATTGGGTGAACGACCTGAATCCGTCCGATGTGACGGAAATCGAGTAGTGGCCGATGGGTAACAGAGGAATCATGTAGGATCCGTCTGCAGTCGGAGTTGTACTTGATGTAAAGCCGGTGTCCGCATTTGTGACTCGTACGATCGCCGAAGGAATCGCCGCGCCGCTCTGGTCAGTGACTTTCCCAAGAAGGGTCCCCGTGGTCTGTGCCCGTCCACTGGTGATCCCGGCGAAGAGACAGATCACGAGCAGAACAGACCGCAGCCACTCGACACGACTAAGAGTGCGCATGAAGGCTTGCGTCCTGCTCATCGATTTTCCGATCTGAAGAGGTTCAACATTGTTGCGTACAGACATCTGGTCTCCTTCGCAAAAGACTTACTGTTGGCTGCGCACCATATTTCCTGCGCGTCGACTTGTCGTACATGTCCGCGAGGTGCGGCAGTGCGGCCCCCCTGAGTTCCGCGGACTGAGGGCTGGTTCCGGGCTGACCAAGCGGTCATGCCCGGCAATATCACTGCTGAACTGTTTCTTGCACCGAAGTGAACTTTTGTGACGCTTTCAGGCAACAATTGGATACGCAGGATACTAGGCGCAGCAAAGTCAGGGTGTCAAGCCGAAAATTTCACGTTCGTTCACTATTTTGGTCTAAAATGAATCATAACGAATTGCATTGTTCACTAGCGCGCCTATCTGATTGACTCTGAACTACATTGCGTCTAGCGTTCGGGATCGATAAAACGTGAACATTGTAGGATTCAGGAACTTGCAGAATCTATTGAGGGGACTTCGATGTCGGAATATTTCCTACCCAAGCTTGAGCCGGCGCCTGCTCCTGGTTTCGCAGAGGTGCTGTTGGTGGCCAATGGCGATCTGAGGCAATCGGCCAACAGGGCATGTTGGCCGGTTCAAGAAGCAATGGAGAGCAAGCTTGCTTCTGCCTTCGCGGCCGAAGGTTTTAATCTCCGACGCGCGCATCCCTACGATCCAATCCTCGAGCACGGATTCATTTATAGCCAACGCATGGGGATGGACGTCTTTGGCGGAATTCACCCGGAGTCATCTCTTGTCGTTGCTGAGGCGGTATGGCAATACAGTGGCCATCTTCTGCCCGGACTGCAGCACCATCGAGGGCCGATTCTCACAGTTGGCAATTGGTCGGGGCAGTGGCCGGGTCTTGTCGGCCTCTTAAATCTCAATGCTTGCCTGACTAAGTCGGGCGTGACGTTCTCGACGTTGTGGAGCCAAAACTTCGACGATGAGTTCTTCGTGTCAGGGCTGCATCAGTGGCTCACGACAGGGCAAATCAGGCACGATTTGACTCACGTCCATGCTCTTGATCTTGGAATCCTGCCGCCTGAAGAAGCTGAATTGGGACGTGCTCTGGCGCATGCGCTCCGATCCCGCAAGGCGATTCTGGGCGTCTTTGATGAAGGCTGCATGGGGATGTACAACGCAATCATCGAAGACTATTTGCTCAACCCTACGGGCGTTTATAAGGAACGTTTGAGCCAGTCGGCTCTAGTGGCCGCGATGAAGGAGGTCTCCATAGATGAAGCCCAACGTATCCGCAATTGGCTGGATGAGCGCGGTGTTCGATTTCGTACCGGATCATTTGAAGACACCGATCTGACCGACGGGCAGATCCTCGAACAATGCAAGATGTATATAGCCGCGACGCGAATTGCCCATCAATTCGGCTGCGATGCGATCGGTATTCAATATCAACAGGGGTTGAAAGACGTTACGCCCGCGTCTGATCTTGTCGAGGGTCTTCTGAATAATGTGGAGAGGCCTCCCGTTTTCAGTCGCGACGGAAAGGAACTCTATCAAGGTAAGCCTTTGCCGCATTTCAATGAAGTGGATGAGTGTGCGGGACTTGACTCGATTGTGACCAATTGGGTCTGGAATGCACTACAGATCGATCCGGCCACTACTTTGCACGATGTCCGCTGGGGCGAGCATTATTCAGGCGACGGGATTGACGACTTCGTTTGGCTCTTCCAGATCTCTGGCGCGTCGCCTGCTTCGCATTTCACGAACGGATACCGGGGGGCGATCAGCGAACGTCAACCTGCAATGTACTTTCGATTGGGTGGCGGCACCCTTAAGGGTGTCTGCAAGCCAGGCTCGATTGTTTGGAGCCGGGTTTTCGTCGAAACAGGATGCCTGCACGTCGACCTTGGGCTTGCAGACGTGCTCGCTTTACCCGAAGCAGAAACTCAGCGCCGATGGCAAGCGGTGACTCCACAGTGGCCCATCATGCACGTTCGGCTTCGGGATATCAATCGAGACCAATTTATGGCACGTCATCGCGCTAATCATCTGAGCGTCGCCTATGCGCCCGATTCACAAACTGCAGAGAAGGCGCTCGCCGCAAAGGCAGCGATGATGACGGAGATGGGCATTCAGGTGAATCTTTGTGGAAGCGCACCGTGGTTCTAGCATTTTTCCTTGTTGGCGAGAAGACCGCCAAGACCCAATATGATCAGCCAGTTCTACGAATCAGAATTGAAGTCACCTCACAAAACAAACGCCGAATTGCGCTCGACCGTGATCGATCTCTCGCAATTCGGCCCACGCCCCTTTCCCGCAGTGAATAGACACGCGGCGGTCAAGCTGGTCGGGGAACAATCTTGAGCGTGTGTGCATGGTCTCCGGGCAATTGGCCAGGCAGGGTCACACGTAGATTCTCTCCGGTTGAAGTCCAGCTGAGGTTGCCGCTCGCCCCGAGCATTTGAACCCGTGAGCCCTCTTTCAGCGACAGCGATTCAACAGTGATCTCGCGCGCCGTTGGGTTGTCGAGCAGAACTGCATAAAGAGCATCACCGTTCCTGGTGAAACGAATCGGTACTCCGCCGCTCGTCTTGCCTTCGGATCTGACCCAAGGACGTGTCTCATAAATTGCCTCTCCATTCGTCCGAAGCCATTTGCCAAGTTCGCGTACTCTGCTCAACTGAAGCTCCGAGATCGATCCATCCGCCTTCGGACCGATATCGAGGAGCAGATTCCCGTTCCTGCTCACGATCTCTACCAGCATCTTGACCAACTGGCCTGCAGAGAGCATATCTTCGGGCCCTTCGTTCTGGTTGTAGCCGAAAGAAGTACCCACGGCATGGCAGGACTCCCACTTCTTCTCGACAATCTTGTCTGGCCAAACTCCTTCAGGAGACGTGTAATCCGCGTGTTCAGTCAATGTGGAACTCGTGTGTTCTTCGGGTCGTTCGTTAGCCACTTTGAAACGGTCATCGATCGTGGCGTCAGGAACAAGGTTGTAATAATCGGCAAGAAGTTGGAGCACATTCCCTGTTCTTGGATAGGCAATATCGTTCCAAATGTCGTCAGGTTCATATCGGTGGATCAACTCTTCGAGTAGCGCATAGACGTAGCGACCATATTCTTCGCTTTGCGGGATATGGTCATTCAGGCCCTGCTGCGTGAGAATAGGTGTTTCGGTGAAGCTCCAATCCAATCCACCTGAGAAGTAGATGCCCATGTGTATGCCCTGTTTGCGAACCGCAGCAGCTAGCTCTCCGATGATGTCCCGCTGCGTGCCTTGCTGATCTGGCTTGCGATGAGGATTGTGAACTTCGCTAGGCCACAGCCTGAACCCGTCATGGTGCCTGGTAGTGGGAACAATGTATCGCGCTCCGATATCCTTGAACAGCTCGGCCCATTGGTCGGGATCCCACTTCTTGACCTCTCGATTGAAAATCGGAATGAAGTCCAGATAGTCGAACTTCTCCCCATAGGTTTCAATATGATGCTTCCACGTGGGCGAACCTTTAATCCTCATGGTGTTCATGTACCATTCGGCATAAGGGTCGTTCATGAACCAATCGGACATGTCGGGCCTAAATTTGCCCCAATCGATCTCCCCTCTCTTTGTGAGTTTGGTCGTGGGCGCCCAGGCCGGCACAGAATACAATCCGTAGTGGATGAAAATTCCGAGCTTGGCGTCTTCGTACCACTTCGGTGCGGTATGTTGCTTCAGACTCGCCCAATCGGTTTGATACCTTCGTCGCGGATTGTTCGCAGTCTGAGCCTCAAAAGAAAACACAGACGCTTTTGCGAGAGCCTTTGTTGTCCACGCCGACGCCATGGTTAACGCTCCGAGAGCGCCGATAAATCTCCTGCGATTCATCATTTTCTTTCCTCTGTTCTGGGTTTGCCCCCAAGACAGTCATGGCGATCCTGAACGGAAATCCAATCTCCGCCAGGAGAGCGCGATCTTGCCATCATGAATCATACATCGCCTCGTTGATTCAATTCAATTCACGAATGTCCATTAAATGCCTAGACCCAGAAGAAAAATGAGCAATATGGTGCATTTGGGATGGCTTGCCCGGTTCAAAGCTGCGTTGCTTCGGCGGCGTCTCTTCCAGCCGCGCTGATGACTACGCTTTTGCCGTTCCATTCTGCGTGGTTCGCGCGTAGCTGATGCAGCAAACGCTGAGCGATGAATCCGAACGTCCGCGCAACGAATGTTCGATCGCACTCAGCGTCTCTATTGAAGCTGGATTATCGGACTCTGGCAACGGTTGTGCGAACCCGGAAAATTCATTTGGCCGGACAAAAGTCAGCAAGCAAACGGTTCGTTCTTTACGGTGCTCGCGAAAACAGTCACCTGTCGGGGTTGGATTGAGCTGCTCCGTGAACACTCAGCAAAGGGCAGCTCGCCTTTGCTACAAGCTCATAGGCGAAGCTCGTGTGCAGATGACGATTCCAACGCGACTCGTTGTGAACGCCGACCACAAATAGGCTATCGGAGCAAATCTCGGATTGACGAAGAATATCTTCAGTGGTCGCGATTCGGTCCAGATGATAGGCGGGATTACACCATTCACAGTTGGGGAATTCTGTATTGCCGGCAAGTTCGGCGCAAAACCGCTCAATTCTCGCATGTGTGGCAGAGTCGCCCGGTGCGTTGTCAGTTGCGATGGGAACCAGTACGCTGCGAATCCCGAGGTCACGTCCCAGGGCTGCCGCATAATGCGCTGCCGGGACCGATTCCGGCGAGAAGTCTGAGATACACAGGATTTCGTTGAACCTCGGATCGAGGTCAATACCGCCCATTACGTGCCTGCCGACCGTGAGCGTGGGGCAGGGGGCGGATAATAGGATTTTTTCTGCGTTTGAACCAACAAGCACATGCTGCAGACCCCTGTAAATTCCGTGGGTGCCCAACACCAGGAGGTCGGCATTGTTATCTCCGGCGGAGCCCAGAACTGCCGCACACGGTTCACCCTCGCGAAGATCGATTTCAGTGTTGATCCCCACGCGCTGCACACTGGCCGCAAAGGCCTCGAGGCGAGCGAGCGCATGCTCCCTTGATAAGCAGGGTCTGCGGCTGAGGAACTCAGCTTCTTTCGCTTCATGAGAGAGCTCAATTGCATGGACGATTATCAACCTCGCGCCGTAATGATGCGACAAGGCGACAGCATAATCGAGAGCGAGCCGCGAGCTTTCGAGAAAATCAGTGGCGAAAACGATGTTTCGCATCGGGATGGGCGGTTCCGTTTTCTTGCTTCTATCTAACACAAGGACTCTCCTCCTATTTCCACCGCCAACGGTGGCAAGCCGCGGCACGAATTCGCTTCCGTAAACTGATTCCCAAATGAGCGCCTCACGCTCCGGGGTTATTTAGAAGGGCTCCCGACGTATTCCGGGCGCTGTGTAATCTGGGGCTCGGGCGTCGAGGCCGCAGGCGCCGCATCAATGGCCTTGCAGCTCAATTCAGCGGCGCCAATTCGACCGTTCTCCTGGTTTTCCATAACGACCCGCACGGTACGCGTATTTCGCGGGACCCGGACCCTGACTCTAAAAGCTGACACGATCGCTTGGGAGCGTGCCGAGTCCTGAGCACTTGAGAGCAGCCTGACCGATTCGATCCTTGAAGCCTTGATCTCCTGGTCCCCATCCAGGCTCACCGCCGCCAAAGCCAGATTGGCCACGAACTTGCCATCTTCTGTTGGAAGAAAGTCCAGGTTCTTCGACATCAACTGGACCGTGAATCCGACTGTCCCTGTGTCGGGATGTCGCAGCACGTTCGCTAGTCGAACGTCCAGAGCGGTAAAGGGTATGGTCGATTGAGCGGCCTCGGCGAGTTTCATCATGCTTTGCTGCCGTTGATTGATCGGTGCGTGTTCGTCGGGGGCGAAGTATCCTGCCTTGGTCACCGCGCGAAGGTTACGGTCCCGGAGCGTCACGCGAATGCGGCGGAATTTGCCGTTCTGATCTCCTTGTTGAGGCTGATAAGTGAGGGTATAGTAGTTTGCGCCCATTTGCTGGGAACGGGCGATTTCCGCGTCCACATCATTGCGGTTAAAGAAGAGCTCTCCGCCGGTTTCGTTTACGAGCACGCCAAAGTTGATGTCGCCGGCGAATGGGTCATTGCCGTTGTCGGCGATATCGGCGTCGGCTTCCATGGCACTCATGGAGATGTCTGGACCCTGAACAGGCAAACCGGGATAGATCACGAACAGGCTGATTCTCGCATCGACCAGCATGTTGGTTGTGGAATGCACGTACTGCTTCAGTTCGTCCTCTGCTTTTGACGGCAGATCGAGCGGCACAAGATTGATGCCCGGGCCGCCGTGCCCTACCCAGATGATGTTCTTGCGCCCGGGAACTCCCTTGTTCTGCAAAGCGATCTGCTGCAGTGCATCCATGGATTGGGCAAAACGTTCCCAGAAGAAGGAGCCGTTCATCTTCTTGTACGGCAATGCCGTGGGAAGATGCTCCAACGCATTCATGAGGTCGGAACGGCTGCGTGTATATCCCTGCAGCATCTCGAGGGACTGATTGCCGATCACCATGAGCTCCGCCGGCGACGCCAATTGTTCAGGTTGCGCAATGAGGAAGCGCTTGACCTCGTACCGGATATACGCGAAGTCCTCGAAATTCGAGTTCAGCAGGTCGAGCACAAAGATTGTGACCGGGGCCTTGCCATCAGGATTCTCATCGCCCGCCTTGGGGTCCATCAGGTGCGTTTGCGGCGCCTCAAACGAAAAGATGCGCTGCGGGTTCTTGTCTTCGAGGATTGTGAAGTCATCATTGGTCAGGCCAGTAACAACTGGGCGTCCGCTTTTGTCGAGTACGGTGACATCGAGAAACACCAAGGTTGAATTTATTCGAAAGGTCGGGGTTGAGGGCGACGTCTGGGGGGCCTGCGCAGACAGATTTGCAGCGTTATATACAGCGGAGACGGCAAACAACCAATGCAACAAATAATCGGATCTCATGCAGCCTCGCGATGGATTTCACTTAAGGGGCGAACCTCTGCTATTGCGAACCTTCCAGACGATTCGCCCTCCGGTTTGTGGCTCGTCATCTGAACGCGCCGATGCGACTCGACAGCGCCATTCTCAAGTCGCGTCTACAGCGAAACATACGTGATTTGACCGTAGAGAGCGGAAGATTCAGCGCTGTGGCTACTTGCATGTAAGGCAGTTCCTGGAATACGCACATCTCGATCACTTCGCGGTTGGGGGGGCCATTCCTCCGATGGTTGCAGCTACGATCTTGTCTCCTTCGCGCTGTTCGTAGCACTCCTCCGGATTCATGCTACGGTCGATAATCTCGAGCTCTTCGCAACCTTCATCGGTGAATTGCGAACATTCGAGTGGGACCAACATTCTTCCTCGTCGACTTCGCAGATACTCGCGGGCAGTGTTCTTGACGATGGCGTTCAGCCAGGTTTTCATTTGGGATTCGCCACGAAAGGCGGCCAGTTTCCTGAAGGCCTTCAAGAGGGCTTGCTGGACGATGTCCTCTGCTTCCTCGCTGCGGTTGGTGATTCTCATGGCCAGCCAAATGAGCTGAGGACGATATCGTTCAGCAGCATCTACAAATTCTCCGAGTTTTATCTTGTCGAGGCGCGACGGAGGAATAGCGTCAGCAGCGCTTGAGGCGTCATGCATTGTTGTCGATCGGCCCTCGCATTCGGAGGCCTGAGACAACCTGAAAGACAGAGGTCCACGGCTAGCGGTTTCCATTGTTTCCCCCTTCTTGCAACGAGTGAGTCAGGCTGAGTATTTGTTCGACCAGGACATCTTGTCTCACGGGTGAATGCAGGCGTAGATCGTATAGAGCGCGATCCAGGGACGCCTGACCCGAACGAATGATCAGAATCTTGGCACTGGGCCATCGACCGCGAATCAGACGAGCGGCCTCTACAAGCTCAAATGAACAGAGAGAGTTATGGAGGACGACAGCATGAACGTCATGCTGCTTCGAAGAGATCCATAGCTCGCGATAGTCAGGAACAAAGGAAACGCGGAAGTCTCGCGCGTCGAGGAACGTGTCGCGGATGAGAGTGCCGGGCTCGATTCGACCGACGGAAAGGACGTGGATGAGGGGCTTTGTAACCACCTCACCGCGCGGCGTGAGATGTCCATTTTGGTCGCCGGGACATGATGTCAGATGCCCCGGGGGGACCGAAGACGACACTCCTTGCGCAGTACCAATGGGATGCATGGGGTTCTCCTCCAAAGAGAGTGGGCGGAAGACTGCAAGATCGCTTCTGAACACGGGACAGATATGCCAGCCGAATGCCGAAGCGCGGTTGAGCTAAGCCGCGAGAACTCTGAAAGGAGGAGATCGGAGAGGAACTACGGAACAGAACAGCGCGGGGATGCGCTTATATGTGTCAGGATAGAAGAACGCACGTTCTATCCCCGTAGGAGGTTGACGGTGGATAAGCAGTACAGCGTGCAACTCCAACTGAAGATGCTGCTGAGCGGTTGCCTTTGTCGTAGCCGCGACTTGGGCGACGTCCTGATGCTTGTCCCACATCTTCGCGAACAATGCACGCGAAGCTGCGTCCTGATGAGGATTGTATCGGGAGAGCTTGTAGCCGAATCCCCACAGGGCTACTGATATTGCGAGTCCGATGAAGGCGAGAGCCCACGGTCTGAACAGCCTGCGGGAGATCCACCATTGCGAAGTCACCTGGCCGCATGCGAGCAAGGAGGTACTCTCGCGACAGGTGCATGACATCATCGACAATTCGTTTCCGGCCGACATTGTCTGGAACAGGCCCCCCGAGCAGCACACCAACAAGTTTGGACGCTATCTTCGCACAAAAAGTCGCGGTAGATATAGACAGAATTGTGTTCGTGCCAACGTTAGCTCAGACATTGGTCGTTATCCTACTGAGAGACAAATACTTAGATGGATCGGCGCGAAGCCATCGCAACAGGACCGATAGCGGGCATTAGATGAGACAGACATCGAAGCCGTCTCGGTCTGGGAATATTCCGATTCCGAACGAACCGACCGGAGGAATTCAACGTCTATGATCTTGAGAGTGGAAATGCGCTAATAGAGCGTTTCGCTGGGACCAAATCCGTGGGCGCTATGGGGTTTTTCGGAGCGATGACAGCAGCCAGTGTTCACGGCCCGTCCGCACTCTACCTCGTGACGCGCCTGCCTTAATCCAGAGCACCAAACCCAAAGCGGCCCTTAAAAAAAGATTGGCTTCAAACTCGGTTGCGCTCGCACGCGAATGATTCGGTTCCGTACTTTTCTCTTTTTGCTAGCGGCCCGACAATCGGGCAGTGGACTGAGGCGAGTATTAGTTCAAGAGGTGCCACGCTTGAAATCGGCCAGAATCGGAGCTAACCCGGACCAGTGATTGAGAAGAAAAACAGTTCGTCTTCCCCGGTCGCGAATGTGGGCGGTTGCATGTATGCACGGTTCTCTGGGCAATTCTCCCTTGTTGCGTCGTTATTCCGCCCGTGTGTACTGGGATTCCTTGGCCTGGCTCTAGCTGTTGCTCTATGCGGATTCGCCTACAAGATTTCCTTGTATCAGCCAATTCTGGAATGCGATCGAACGTCGTAAAACTGTGGGACAAGCGGCAACGGGCGCAAGCGAACCAGAACGCAGTCAATAACCCAACAATCACCCCCGATCAGACTCACCTCCCGGCGCATCGCTTTCCAGATCCCTGGCAGTATTCACGCGCCGCTATTGCCTATCTCGCGGCTCCCCCCCAATCTCCCTCGTTGCCGCTTGCGCGGAATCTCACCTGCCATTTCGCTCGCCACCAACGAACCCTCTTGCTTAAGACCTGGGCTTCGTAATCAGGCTCTGCCCGGATATAGCCACTCCAGATCTGTAAGTTCTGTTCAACCATGATTTCGTGGAGGAGCGTCCAATGTTTTCATTCTGGGCTCTGCTCGTTCTGGTTCTTGCTTTGTTGTGGATCTTGGCCACTACGGGCACCGAGATTCTTGAGTCGAGCACTTCAAAATTTGGTGCTTGCACTTTGCCGTCCTATGGGTTCCCCGGTTCTGCTTTCGCCTGTGCCGAATGGGATGACGAGAAGCGGCGACGAAACCAGCCTTCGCCCGGATCGCTTGGGGAACACAAATCTCCTGATCGTCCAAGGGGAATATATGAAGATGCCCTCGACGGTGCGCGAGCTGGGGACAATCGAACCGATCCATATTGTGTGCATCGGGCATTGCAGGCCCCACCATTTCATCTCAGACGAAATACTCGATATTCCTGGATTTAAGGTGTCAATGGAACGGGATCACACGAAGCTGCATTCAACGTTCCATGGCATTCCAGCACTGATCCTGATCTATGACTCCTTTCCTCCCAGAGAACTGGAAAATGCATGCCGTTTCATTCGGCATCAGTGGCCACACACCAGGATTCTGGTGATTCACGATGGTGAGGATTTCCTGGAAGACTCCCTGTATGAGGACAGGGTGCGGACAGATGTGACCGGTCAAGACCTCATTAGGAGAATCCTGTTTCTTGTTCAAACCATTGATCTTTGGAGGTTGCGCGGCGTCAAAAGGTAAGAGGAACCTTTGAGATATTAGAAGATCCAATTGGACTCGGCCGGTCTCTGAGAATCGAGGAGTTTCTCTTAACCATGACGACGCTATCCTCTCAGGTTATTTGATGTTCGGCTGGATTGATGACGGAAAAGACACCGTGCAGGCGCGTTCATGAAGGCGTAGTCACGAATCTCCAAGGGCAAGCGCCATCACAGCATTAAGCCCATGTCGGCAGGGTTTGGAGATAACAAAATTCTCGCCTCGGATGTTGCAAAAGAAATGAAGCTTTGAAGCCGAGAAATGAGCAGATGGTGACGAGGAAAGGGAGCACATCGTTTCATGAAGGCGAAAACGAGCAAACGCAGGCGCCAGATGGAAACGACAAATCCAGCGTTTCCGGCAATTCTCATAGCCGTAATGTGCGGTGCCGCAATGCTCCAGTACACCGAGTTCGTGTTCGTTTCAGCGAGGGACGACAATGGTCGTACTTTTGACATCCCGATGTGGCGCGTTCATATGGGTTCGGCGTGTTTGGGAGCCCTAGCCTTCATGATTGCGCTATTTTGCTTCGAAGCTCTTGAACGGCGGTCCAAGAGTCTCGCGCTCCGATTGACGGTCCCATGGATCCCCCTGGTCGGAATAACGGGGGTGGCTACGATCATTCATATTCCAATTGCGATTGTTATTCTTTGCAGCCTTGTCTATGGAGTGTGGGCGTATCGTCGATTCCGCGCAATGAGATTTGGCGTTGAGTGACACCGGGGCTTCTTTGGAGTGCCAGAAATGACCATTAACGACCGACACAGGAGCGGGTACCAGCCAACGGTCAGGCCGAGGCGTGTAATCCTTCTACAAGGGCCCACACTTAGGGATCGAAGGCAACCGCCTCTGCGGAAACGAAACCAGGCTGGTATCATTGCCGTCGGTTGCAACATTTTGCTCGAAACCGCTGTCTATACTGTTGTGCACTTTTGTTTGCCACGCAATTAGCGCTCTAAAACTTCGCTGATAAGTGATTCCTTTGGAAGAGGATTGCATGCGATCACGAGAAGCATCTAAAATGGCATCACCGCCCGGGCACAGAAGCCTGAAGACGGGAGACGCCAAGATGCCTCCACTCACAAGCAAGAGCGAAGCTTCCGGTTTGCTCAGGATCGCCCTGCTGATCCTCGGCTTAGCGGTTTTTGCTTGGGGTCTGCAGTACAAGCTTTCGCTCTACGAAGCGTCCTCGCATCACCATCCCGTTTCGGTCGCAAAGCTGATGCAGGGTGAGCAAACGAACAAGAAGATCATGTCACTACAATTGCAGATCCGTAGCAAGTTCTCGCAGTTGCAGGTCGACAGTGCGATTGTTCCCCTCCCTCTTCCGGAAATAGTTCGACGGAATCGACGGCCAGACACGCTGATCTATACCTCCATCACCTTTGTCACCTGCGTTCTTTTCTTCCGTCCTCCTCCACAGGCCTCCTGAGCGAGTCGCGTCTGCCGTGATGCCCCTGTAAATCAGCGCGTTAAGTCAAGCGCTAGACCTGGGACGTCCGTAAGATACGCTACTGTGCCGGCGAGGCACCCGCAGGAGAGTCTGTTATGAGTATCGCATTTGCCTTGTTGCTAATGTGTGCTTTCTGCGCTGTGGTCGGGATATATCGTGGCATCGTCAATCATCGGGAAACCAGACGACTGGGAAGAGGCGTGCCAACGGTCCGCTGAACCGAAATCGGCAGGATCTTCTAACCGCCGGCAAAGGCTCGGAGCGCTGTGGATCCTATCTGCCGATTTGATCCAAGGTCGATCGCGGCCGATCCCTATCGGAATGATTGCCATGATCGGTCTTCCCGGCCTGAAGACGGCAAACTCCAACTAAGGCTGGATGGATGAACCAACTAACGGTCGAGAAAAACAGATGCCCGAACTCGACTTACGACGCCCGGCAAGAGATTTTGTGAGGCGGGTTTCTATCGCGAGAAAGTTCCCTGTTAAGTTTTGCTCGCAGGTCAATCTAATCGTTCTTCGACCGAGTTCGCCCTAAGCTAGTTTGCTGTTTTGTGGGAACAAGAGGAGCGGTAACCAATTATCAGGAGCACTAGCGCAATGCGTAAGAAGGCACTTGTTTTTGCCGCAGTTTCATTTTGCATGATGTCAATCATTTCGGCATGTCATACCGGATCGGACGTCTCCGATGCGAAAGCGGCTGCAATTCCAGCAGCGCGCGTTGCCATCGCTCAGCGCGGCGACATTTCGCACGTCCTGACACTTGCCGCGCAATTCCAACCCTACCAGGTGGTCGACGTGCATCCCAAAGTCAGCGGCTACATGAAGCAGATCAACGTCGACATTGGCGACATCGTGCGCCAGGGACAGACTCTTGCGGTTCTCGAGGTTCCCGAACTCAAGGCAGAGTTGCAGCAGAGTGTCTTCAGGCTGGAACAAACCAAGGAAGAGATCACTCAGGCGCAGCACGAAATCAACCGTGCCGAGGCAACCCACTCGGCTCTTCACTCCGCGTATGAGAGGCTCGAGGAGGCGGCCAAGGGACATCCGGGGCTGATTGCCCAACAGGAACTGGACGATGCTCAGGCGAAAGATCTTTCGTCCGAGTCTCAAGTCGATGCTGCCAAGGCCGCTATGGCCGCTGCAAAGCAACACACCGGCGCGGCTGAAGCCGACAACCAGCGCGTCCAGGCATTGCACGACTACACCACGGTTCAGGCGCCGATCGCAGGCGTCGTCGTCTGGCGCTTTGCCGATACGGGAGCCCTCATCCAGGGAGGAACAAATTCCAACAGCCAGGATCTCCCTATTGTTCGCATTTCGCAGAGTACTCTGCTGCGCCTGCGTATTCCGGTGCCCGAGAGCGATGTTCAGTATGTTCGCGACGGAGATGCACTTGAGGTGCGCGTGGATGCGGCGTCGCGTTCCTTTACAGGAAAGATCGTTCGCTTCACCCGCGACGTAAACTTCGAGACTCGCACGATGGAGACCGAAATCGATGTGCAGAACCAGGACTTGAAGATCTCTCCTGGAATGTACGCGAACACCATGCTCCGCTTGGGACACTCGGAGAACGTCGTTACTGTCCCAATTGAGGCCTTGGTCCTCAACGGCAAACAACGAGTGGTATATGTCGTGGACAGCACCAACCGCGTGCATCCATGTCCGGTCGAGGTATGTATTCAAGGTTCCAAACTCGTGGAGATCCGAAGCGGCTTACATCCAGGGGATCGGGTCATTGTAGGTGGCCAGGAGAAATATCAGGAGAACGAAGAAATCAATCCCGAAGTGCAGTCGACGCAAGCCTCAGAGACCTTTCAGGAGACTGGCGGCATGATCGACCTGAAGGGTGAAGAGAATGTCGCGAGCCAGGCCGGGCCCGAAGCCTCCAACGAGCCTCAAGCCAACGGGCGCGGTGTCGATAACGATCGGACGAAACCGTCTGCATCGGCGGTAGGAGCCACCAAAGAGCACCCTGGAGGGCCGCACTAATGCCAAGGTTCGCACTGCGATTTCCGTTTTTCATCCTCATGCTGTGCCTGGTGGTGGCGCTCATCGGCACCGTGACGGTAGTGCGCATGCCAGTGGACCTGTTTCCACGGATTGACATGCCGGTGGTGGTGGTAGCTACGTTTTACAACGGTATGCCGCCGCGGCAGATTGAAGCGGATATCACGAACACCTTCGAGCGATTCTTCACTTTAGCCGCGAATGTGGATCACAGCGAATCGCGGTCTCTGACCGGGGTCAGCCTGATCAAAATCTATTTCAAAGCCGGCACGAATCCGAACGCGGCGTTGAGTAACATCGCCAATCTGGCCATGGCCGATTTGCGCCGCCTGCCCCCGGGGACGCTTCCCCCGGTGGTGTTGGGAATGGACGCATCAACGCAACCGGTATGTCTTGTGACCCTGAAGGGACAGGGGCTGAATGAAACGCGTTTGAAAGATCTTGCGCAGTTCGAACTGCGGAATCAGATTTCCAACGTGCAGGGCGCATCCGTGCCCCAGCCATATGGAGGCACCTACCGCCAGATACAGATTTATGTCGATCCTTTGAAGCTCGAGGCCCGTAACTTGAGCCTGAACGACGTGGTCAAGGCTGTAGACAACTCCAACCTGATCCTCCCCGCCGGGGATGTTCGCATTGGGGGCAAGGATTTCAATATTTACGCCAACAGCCAGTTCCCGACCGCGTCGGCTATGAATCAAATGCCGCTCAAGTCCTACGGGAACTCATCAGTGATGGTGGGTGATATCGGGCAGGCGGTCGACTCCGGGGCGTTGCAATACAACATTGTCCGTATCGACGGCCAGCGCTCCGTTTACGTTCCTGTCTTCAAACAGGGTGGCGACAGCAACACGATACGCATTGTGGACGGGATCACGGCGGCTATCAAGAAGCTGGTCGACGTGCCTGACTCGTTGCGAACGGACGTTGTCTTTGACCAATCGATCTTCGTAAAGCTTGCCATCAAAAACCTGGTAAAGGAAGCCACGATCGGCCTGGTCCTTACCGGTCTAATGATTCTGGTTTTCCTTGGTAGCCCGCGCGCAACGTTTGCAGTGATGCTTTCGATCCCGCTCTCCGCCCTGGTGTGCCTGCTCCTGACCAACGCCGTTGGAGGATCCATCAATACGATGATCCTGGGCGGTCTGGCGCTCGCCTTTTCGCGCCTCATCGACGATTCCGTTGTGGTGCTGGAGAACATCTTCCGGTACATGGAGATGGGCAGCCCTCCACGGGAGGCGGCCGAAAAAGGCGGCATGGAAGTCTCGCTTGCCGTTCTTGCCGCCACCTCGACGACTTCCATCGTGTTTTTCCCGGTCACATTCCTTTCCGGCATCAGCAAGTATATTTTCACGCCGCTCGGATTGGGCGTAGTGCTCTCCATCTTCGCGTCGTACTTCTTCGCGATGACCGTGGTTCCCCTTTTCTGCGCCAGGTTCATCCACTTGGAACATCCCGTGGCAAGCGAAGAGCACCACGCGCGAAAGCCCTCTCTATTCAAGCGATTTCTTGATC
>Ga0206842_1026_pt1 | contig 43052 bp, 41 predicted proteins | sample Alteio_BWOrgCont_23_FD_152861 | JGI IMG/M metagenome (GOLD analysis project Ga0206842, IMG submission 152861) | Enriched cells from forest soil in Barre Woods Harvard Forest LTER site, Petersham, Massachusetts, United States -... | ecosystem: Environmental > Terrestrial > Soil > Temperate forest >...
AAAAAGCATGTGTTATCAAATGTAAAATCCCGGCAGCATATGCCGACACACCCAGAGCCACTACCATGTAACCAAGTTGTGACAAGGTAGAATAAGCAATAATTCGTTTAATATCTGATTGCACCACACCCAAAATGCCCATAAAGAAACATGTAAGCGCTCCAATGATAGTAATGAAGCTTAAGCTTAAATCAGAATATTCAAATATTGGCGATAAGCGTGCCACCATAAACACACCCGCCGTCACCATAGTAGCGGCATGAATTAAAGCGGAAATTGGTGTAGGGCCTTCCATAGAATCTGGCAACCATACATGTAAAGGAATTTGCGCCGATTTTGCCATGCCACCTATAAATAAACAAATTGCGATTAGATCCACAGCACTATGATTAGTAACGCTAACTTTAGGTATCACTGCAAATATTTCAGCATAATCTAAGGCGCCACAATAATACACTGTTGCAGCAATTCCTAAAACAAAACCCAAATCGCCAATGCGATTGATAATAAAGGCTTTTAAACCGGCAAAAATTGCTGTCGAACGTTTAAACCAAAAACCGATTAACAAATATGACATTAATCCTACTGCTTCCCAACCAAAAAATAATTGCACTAAATTATTGGCCATCACCAGCATCAGCATGCCAAAAGTAAATAACGAAATATAGGCAAAGAATCTTTGGTAACCTGGATCGTCGCGCATATAACCAATACTATATATGTGCACCATTAAGGACACAAAATTAACTACAGTAGCAATAGTAACACTAAGCTTATCAACTAAAAAACCAAGCTTGATATTTAAATAACCACTTGAAGCCCAAGTATAAATCGTATAATCCCAACTCGAATTAGATTGCCAAGCATACATAAGCATGTAACAGCCAGCTTCAAAGGAAACTGCTACCAACACGCACGTGAACCAATGTGCAAATTTGCGACCTAAATAACGGCCAAACAATCCGGTGATCGTGCCACCAACCAATGGTGAAATTAACATGATTAGAGTTAAGATGCGCATCTTATCCATGGTTCATCCTTTTAACTCATCCAGATCTTCAACATTAATACTGTGCCTTTCTCTAAAGATCAGCACCAATAATGCTAACCCAATCGCTGATTCCGCCGCAGCAACCGTAAGGACAAAAAACACAAAAGCTTGGCCAGCTATATCACCCCAATGCTTAGCAAAAACTACGAAATTAGTATTAGCCGCCAAGAGAATTAATTCAATGCACATTAATAGCACAATCATATTCTTGCGATTTAAAAATAAGCCTGCTACTCCAATGCTGAGTAATAAGGCGCTAAAAATTAAGTATTGTTGCATTATAGTTCATCCACTAAACGTAAACGTTGTTTAGGATCAGCTTTAAGCTGCTTGGCAATGCTCTGTAATTTCCTATTGCGCGGACCACGATAAATCAACGCAATTGCAGCAATAATCGCCACCAGTAACAGCACACCTGCAATTTCAAACTGCAATAAATATTTGGTAAAGACTAGTTCTCCAAGTAATGCTATATTCGACGGACCAGCAGCATAAGCTAAAACCGCTGCATCTGGTTTTGCTGCAAGTTTAGTGCCTTGAATTATGCTCACTAAAGTGATCATAACCGCCAGCACAAGCAGCACTCGCACTGGTAACCAGCGAGTAAATTTGGCTTTGATGCTGGCAAAATCAATATCTAACATCATAACCACAAATAAGAACAATACCATCACTGCACCAACATATACTAGCACTAAAGCTAAAGCTAGGAATTCAGCATCTAGTAATAACCAAATTGCCGCAGTAGAAATAAAACATAAAATCAAGTTCAGCACCGCGCGAACCGGATTCTTTGCTGCAACTACCATTAATGCTGAAATTACACCAATAGTAGCGAACACATAAAACAAAAGATCATTATTTATATTTTGCATCATCTTTCCTGTCTGCAGCTATTTCCTTTTCATATTTATCGCCTATTGCCAATAATTGTTGCTTGCCTAAAATTTGTTCACCGCGATTTTCAAAATGATATTCTAATAAAGAGGTCTCAACAATTGAGTCAACAGGACATGACTCCTCACAAAAACCACAATAGATGCACTTAAACAAATCGATCTCATATTTAGTGGTGCGGCGCGAACCATCGGCACGTGGTTCAGCTTCAATTGTAATAGCCAAAGCTGGACATACTGCCTCACATAATTTACAAGCAATACATCGTTCTTCGCCATTGGGATAACGTCTTAAAGCATGCAGACCTCTAAAACGCGGCGATTTTGGGGTTTTTTCTTCTGGATATTGCTGGGTAACTTTGCGCGCAAAAAAATGCCAGCCGGTGACCTTTAGACCCTTAATTAATTCCCACAATAAAAATGTATTAAATAATCGTTTCATTAAGTATTAAAAAACCTTCAACTATAACCCATATTAATGTTAATGGTATAAATACTTTCCAGCTTAAACGCATGATTTGATCATAACGATAACGCGGAAAAGTTGCTCTAAACCACAAAAACAACAACATAAAGAAACTTGCTTTAGCTAAAAACCAAATATAAGGCGGGATCCAGTCTAGAAAGGCAAATGGCGCCAACCAACCACCAGCAAACATCACCACTGCCAAGAATGACACTAAAATCATGTTAATATATTCTGCTAAAAAGAAAATCGCAAAGGGAATACCTGAGTACTCAACATGAAAGCCCGCCACAATTTCTGATTCACCTTCGGCTACATCAAAAGGCGCGCGATTGGTTTCAGCTACTGCAGATATCCAATACACTACAAACAAAGGTAACAAAGGCAACCAATACCAATGCAAGATACCACCTTGTTGTTGCATTACAATAGTGCTTAAATCCATGCTTTGTGCAGCCATAATCACACCCAACAGCGCAAAACCCATGGGAATTTCATATGAAACTATTTGTGCTGCTGAGCGCAAAGCACCCAGCAAAGCATATTTGGAATTTGCCGCCCAACCAGCGATTACTATCCCATAGATACCCATCGAGGTCATAGTTAAAATAAATAATAAACCTAAGTTAATATCAGCAAATACCAACTCTGGACTAATTGGCATTACTGACCATGCAGATAATGCAGGAACCAAAGCTAAAATTGGCGCAATGATAAACAAATAAAAATTTGCATGCCGCGGGCGAATAACTTCTTTACACAATAATTTGAGCACGTCAGCAATAGGTTGAAATAGACCTAGTGGCCCAACCCGATTAGGTCCAATGCGATCTTGCATAAAACCAATAATTTTACGTTCCGCGTAAGTATACAACACTACGGTAATAATTAAGGCAATTATGATAGCGAATATAGTCAGCAACATTATCATACGCTTAACTCCACTACCGAAAATGGCAAGCCCAAATAATTGGTGCTCATAGTAGCCTGATAAATTAACACTGCTCGCTCGCCAATGCTCTCATCAATGGTAACTGCTAATTTAACTTTACCATATGGCGATTTAACATGGATTGTTTTACCAGCACTAACTTGCAAATGTTTAGCGGTGTTGGAATTCATATGCACCGTGGGTTGATTAATTGCATCCTCGGTAGCTTGCAACGCTGCTGCACGACGTACAACATTATCCACCGCGTACAAAGGAATTGGTGCGATTCTAATTATCCCAGAGAGTGTGTTTAAATCCAGGCGATCAGGCAAAGCAAGATGCCACATTGGAAATACAGGTGTTGGTTGCAGTTGAGTCTTAATTGCATTGGTAACTTCATCAAGATTATCTTGATTAAAACCTGTTAGGCCTGCTAAATTGCCCAGCACACGCAACACTTTCCAGCCTGGACGACTATCGCCGAATGGATGCACAATTGCATTCGTGGTTTGCCAAGTGCCTTCGCAATTAATAATTGTACCTTGGTTTTCAGTAAATGCGGCAATAGGTAAAAATACATCCGCAAATTCCAGGAGTGCATCACTTTGATATGCAGAAATCACCACTACAAAATCAGCAGCTGCTATGCTTTCTAAAGCATGCTGTCCCAAAACAGAATCAAAATCTGGTTCTATGTTGTACAGCACGTAACATTTCAGTGGTTCTTGTAACATCTCTAAAGCATTTTTACCAATTTTGGAAGCAATTTTACCACCCACCTCGCGATGTGGCACACAACCTGCCAACCAAGCGCCGGCAGCATTCGCACCATCGCTAAATACCCCGCAAGTAGCGCCGGTAACCGCAGCAATATAAGTAGCTAATAATTGCAATTGTGAAGCATGCGGATGCATTTGTGCCTCCATGCCTAAAATTAAATGGGTCTTAGGAGACTGCACTAAAAGTTCGGCAATTTGTTGTTCTGCAGTTGTGCTTTGAATATTAGCTAATAATTTATGCACTGCTGGTTCATCGGCAATATTTTTTAACGTCAATACTGCTTTCGCAATCCCTGCCAAGGGGCCTAATAAATCACCAGCAGTGGCACAAATATCCGCCGCCACTGGGAAATTGGCCGCAAAGTGCACTGTGTTTAACATGCATACTTTTGCGCCTTTCTTAGCAAGTTTGCGGATCCTTAGCGCCGCGATTGGTTGTTCTTTATGCACATGCATGCCGATGATAAACAAACAATCTAGGTTTTCGATATCTTTTAGCCTTATCCCCAGATTTGGATACAAAGGCGCATGTTCTTGTGCAGAAAAATCTTGTTGACGCAAACGATGGTCAATATTAGGTGAGCCTAAGCTCCTAGTTACAAGCTGCAATAAATAAAATTCTTCGAGAGTAGCATTTGGTGAGGCTAATACTCCAAGCTGTTCCGCACCATAATTCTTAATTACTAAATCGATGCCGGCAGTAGCGTATTTTAAAGCTTCAACCCAGGATACAATTTGCATTTTATGCGTTTTACGCATTAAAGGTTTACGTAGCCGATCTTCATGCAATAGCGCTTCATATGAAAAGCGATCTCGATCTGCAAGCCACACTTCGTTAATTTCCTCACAATGTTTCGGCACTATACGCATTACGACATTATTGCGCACGTGCGCATATACATTGGAGCCAACACAATCATGTGATGCTATGGTAGCAAATTGATCTAATTCCCAAGCACGAGCGCGAAAACGAAATGGTTTGGAGGTTAAAGCTCCAACCGGACATAAATCAATTATATTTCCAGAAACTTCGGAGGTGACATTTTGCTCGATAAAAGTAGTAATTTCCATGTATTCGGTACGGCCGGTAGCGCCAAGTTCACGAAAGCCTGCAACTTCAGCGCCAAAACGCACACAGCGGGTACATTGAATGCAGCGTGTCATGTCGGTGGCAATTAAGGGTCCCAAATTTTTATCTACAACTACCCGTTTTTGTTCGGTAAATCTTGATACATCGCGCCCATAATCCATGGACACATCTTGTAATTCGCATTCTCCGCCTTGATCGCAAATTGGACAATCTAAGGGGTGATTAATAAGTAAAAACTCCATCACCGATTTTTGTGCATCAACAGCGGTTTTAGATTTAGTCCAAACCTTCATACCCTCGGTTATTGGTGTGGCACAAGCAGGCAAAGCTTTTGGCGCTTTATCAACATGCACTAAACACATGCGACAATTTGCTGCTATTGATAATTTATTATGATAGCAAAAACGCGGAATAGGAATATCCATTTTATCAGCGACTTGAATAATCATCGCCCCTGCATCTGCCTCGACTTCTATACCATCTATTTCAATCTTTGGCATGAATTTTTCCTGCAAATTCTTCACGAAAATATTTTATAAAGCTACGCACCGGCATCGCTGCCGCATCGCCTAAAGCACAAATTGTGCGTCCCATAATATTTGCTGCCACATCATCCAGTTTGTCGATATCGCTTGGCAAGCCTTCACCATGTAAAATGCGATGCAACATGCGCGCCATCCAACCTGTACCTTCGCGACATGGAGTACATTGTCCACATGATTCTTCAAAATAAAATTCAGCAATCCGCAATAATAATTTCACCATGCAAGTGCCTTCTGCAATTACAATTACTGCACCGGATCCTAACATTGACCCTGCTTTAGCTAGAGCATCATAATCCATGGTCATATCTTGCATGATTGTCGCTGGTAACACTGGAGCTGAAGATCCACCTGGGATCACCGCTTTTAATTTTTTACCATCCAACATACCGCCAGCTAATTCTAAGAGCTGCATAAATGGTATGCCCAGTGGTACTTCATAATTGCCTGGCTTGTTGACGTGCCCAGAAACACTAAAAATTTTAAAACCACCATTATTAGGTTTGCCTTGATCTAAATGCCATTGACCACCCTTTTCTAAAATAATTGGCACAGTAGCAAGTGTCTCAGTATTATTGATTGTGGTTGGACATCCAAACACACCTTTTGCCGCAGGAAATGGCGGCCTAAAACGCGGCATGCCTTTTTTTCCTTCCAATGAATCCATCAAAGCGCTTTCTTCGCCACAGATATATGCACCAGCGCCATATACATTGTACAAATCAAAATCTAGTTTTGATTTTAAAATATTTTTACCTAACAAACCTGCAGCATAAGCTTCGGCAACCGCTGCATCCATGCGTGCAATTGGTTCAAAAAATTCCCCGCGAATATAGTTATAACCAACTGTGGCATTCATGACGTAACCAGCAATGGCCATACCTTCGATCACTTGATGCGGATTAAAACGCAAAATATCGCGATCTTTAAAAGTTCCTGGTTCACCTTCATCAGAGTTGCATACTATATATTTTTGTCCTGGTGCATCGCGTTTGATAAAACTCCATTTGGTGCCAGTTGCAAAGCCTGCGCCGCCGCGCCCACGTAAAGCCGATAATTTAATTTCAGCTAAAATTTGCTCAGCAGGGATTTGTTCGCGTAGAATTTTGCGCCACATTTGATAACCACCTGCGCTTTCATAAGTTTGCAGCGTCCATGGTTCTGGTAAATGCAAGGTGCGAAAACAAATTTGATTCTGCAACATGCTCTACTCCAACCCTGCTAAAATTTGATCAATTTTAGCGTTGGTTAAATTTTCGTGATAATCTTCGTCAATCTGCATCATTGGCGCGCCACCACATGCTGCCAAACATTCAACTGCGCGCATGGTGAATTTTCCATCACTGGTGGTTTCACCTAGATTGATCTTAAGCTTTTGACATAGATGTTCAACTACTTGATCACTACCGCGCAGCATACAAGAAATATTGGTACAGACACTGATTTTATGCCGACCAACCGGCTGCAGATCAAGTAAACTATAAAAACTTGCTACCTCATACACCGCAATTTTCGGCATGTTTAAATATTCTGCCACTAGATCCATTGCTTGTTGATCAAGCCAACCGGCGTGTGCCTTTTGTACTAAAATTAAAGCATAGATCACCGCAGCTTGCCGTTGATCATCTGGATATTTTAACAAAGCATGGTCAATTTGCTTACAAATCGTATCTGGTAGTTGTTTCATCGATCAACTTCTCCAAACACAATATCTTGCGAACCCAAGATCGCCACCACATCTGACAACATATGTCCTTTTACCATTTCATGCAGCGCTGATAAATGTGCGAAACTCGCAGCACGTACTTTAACGCGATAAGGTTTGTTAGCGCCATCAGAAATCAAATAGACTCCAAACTCACCTTTAGGATGTTCAATTGCCGCATAAGTTTCGCCTTCTGGCACGCAATAACCTTCGGTAAATAATTTAAAATGATGGATTAAGGATTCCATACTGGTTTTCATATCCACCCGCGTTGGCGGCACAACTTTATGATCATCTGCCACCACTGGCCCCGGATTTTTGCGCAACCAATCTACGCATTGTTTAATAATGTGATTAGATTGGCGTAACTCGGCCACACGCACTAAATACCGATCATAACAATCGCCATTGCTACCCACTGCAACTTTAAAATCTAAATCCGCATACACAGCATATGGTTGTTTTTTGCGTAAATCCCAGGCAATACCAGAACCACGCAACATTGGACCACTAAAACCTAATTGCAATGCACGTTCTGGAGATACAACTCCAATATCAACTGTGCGCTGTTTCCAAATGCGATTATCGGTTAACAAAGTTTCATATTCATCTACACGCTGTGGAAATCTTGCAACAAAATCGGCAATAAAATCTAGCAAGGAACCTTGACGATTGGCGTTCATCTTTGTTACTGCTTTTTTCGATCGCCAACGCGACTGCGCATATTGGGGCATTGTATCCGGTAAATCGCGATATACTCCACCGGGGCGATAATAAGTAGCATGCATGCGCGCACCAGAAACTGCTTCATAACAATCCATTAAATCTTCGCGTTCTCGAAAACAATACAAGAACATCGACATGGCACCAATATCAATCGCATGCGCCCCAAGCCAAATTAAATGATTTAAAATACGCGTTATTTCATCAAACATAGTGCGCAAATACAACGCGCGAATTGGCGCTTTAATGCCTAATAAATTTTCAATGGCCATTACATATGCATGTTCGTTGCACATCATCGATACATAATCCAAACGATCCATATAACCAATGCTTTGATTATAAGGTTTAGATTCGGCTAATTTTTCTGTAGCACGATGTAATAAACCAATATGTGGATCAGCGCTCACCACGGTTTCGCCATCCATTTCCAAGATCAAACGCAACACTCCATGCGCTGCTGGATGTTGCGGACCAAAGTTCATAGTATAATTCTGTATATCTGGCATTTAAGCTTGTTCCTTACGCACAACTTTTGGCACTAAGGTTCTAGGTTGAATACTTACTGGTTCATAAATCACCCGTCCAGCGCTAGCATCGTAACGCATTTCCACTTGCCCAATTAATGGAAAATCTTTACGGAAAGGATGCCCAATAAAACCGTAATCACACAATATACGCCGTAAATCCGGATGACCTTCAAAAATAATTCCGAATAAATCAAATGCCTCACGTTCATACCAATCCGCTGATCGCCAAATATTGGTCAGCGTTGGCACGCGCGGCGGTTCGCCATGTGCGTAAACTCGCAAACGGATCCGGTGATTACGAGTAAGAGAAAGTAAATGATACACAAGCGCGAACCGTTGTTCACGCGTGGTATTGTTTGCTACATCTTGCTCAACTCCACGTGAAAAACCTTCCGCAGTTGATGTATTAGTTGCCCAATCACCAATGCCATAATGCAAATAATCGACACCACAAATATCCATTAACTGCTCAAATTGAAAATCTAATTCATTCTTTAAAGCATGACAAACATGTAATAAATCCGCAGCTGCAATTTCAACAGTTAATTGATCTTGTTGTAAACTGCAACACACTGCATCTTTAAAACGTGCGGCAACTCTAGCTTGCAATTCTTCGACTTTATTCATTTTGTTCTCGCCTAACCGCAGGTGCGCGGCGAATTTTGTTTTGCAATTGAATAATGCCATAAATTAATGCTTCTGCACTGGGGGGACAACCAGGGACATAAATATCAACCGGCACAATTCGATCACATCCGCGCACCACAGAATAGGAATAATGATAATATCCACCGCCATTCGCACACGATCCCATCGAGATCACCCATTTAGGATCTGCCATTTGATCATAAACTTTGCGCAAGGCTGGTGCCATTTTATTTACTAGAGTTCCTGCTACGATCATCACGTCAGACTGACGAGGGCTCGGTCTAAAGATCACACCAAAACGATCTAAATCATACCTTGAGGCACCAGCATGCATCATCTCTACGGCACAACATGCCAAGCCAAAGGACATCGGCCACAGCGATCCTGTACGCGCCCAATTTACTAATGCATCTAAGGTTGTGGTGACAAAACCTTGTTCATATACTTCTTCTATTCCCATTCCAAGGCTCCTTTCTTCCACTCATAAATAAAACCTATAGTTAGCAACCCAAGGAAAATTAAAACTGAGTAAAAAGCCACCCAGCCGACTTTTTTGATTACAATAGCCCAAGGAAATAAAAAAGCTAATTCAAGATCAAAGATTATAAATAAGATCGCGACAAGATAATAACGCACATCAAAACGCATGTGTGAGCCAGAAAAGGCGGGAAAACCACATTCATATGGTTCAATTTTGTCTGCATTAGGTTTGCCACGACCGATTAGCAAGCCTAATGACAACAATACTAAACCAACAAATAACGCAACAGCAATAAAAACTAAGATAGGCCAATAGTGATGCAACATTCTGCTAACCTGCGGCTGGTACTAGCCGCGAGTATAGCTCACAAATTGATAGGCAAGCTACTGGCTTAGGGGTTTTTAACAGGCTAAAATGCATGCTACAACAGTTAGATTTTTATGCAATTTATAATAAATGTCATAAGTAACCCTACTGGCACTACATCTACATCACGTGATAAGGGTGCATCCTTTTCTGTTAAACATACTACCTTCCATGCCCTATATTTTGTTGCAATACGGATAGAAACTTAAAATTCGATGGAGCATTGGCGAATGGATTGGCTGCCATGGCCCAGCGACTTTGGGTGTAATGTCTCTTTCTTTAAGCTCCTTTATGGTTTGAAAAAGTATAAAACGTATAGCATTCCGTTTTAGTCTTGACGATAACGGAATACATGCTATAATGGTCGCATGGACAGATACCTAAAAACTAACATTACAAATGACCTAAATTCAAAAATTGTACTACTTACTGGCCCTAGGCAAAGTGGTAAAACTACCTTGGCGAAGAAAATAACCCCGAGTTATGACTATTTAAATGCTGATCTTAGTGAAGACGTATTAATAATTAAAGAAAAAAAATGGGATAGAAATAAACAACTAATCATATTTGATGAGTTGCATAAAATTGATAAATGGAAAAAATTTATTAAGGGTATATATGATAAAGAAGGCGTTACCCCGCAACTATTAGTTACTGGTAGCGCCAAATTAGACACTTATAAAAAAGTCGGGGACTCTTTAGCCGGTAGATATTTTCAATACAGATTGTATCCTTTGGATTTGCATGAATTAAAATTATATTGGCAAACAGATGATCAGCAACAAGCATTTTCTAGATTGATGTCTTGCAGCGGATTTCCCGAACCATTCTTATCTGGAGAACAGACATTTTACAGACGTTGGCAAAAAAGTCATCATGATATTATTTTACGTCAAGATTTAATTGATTATGAAAGCGTGCGCAATATCAAATCTATTGAAATATTGGTGGAATTACTCCGCCAAAGAGTAGGGAGTGGTGTTTCTTATGCAAATTTAGCCCATGACTTACAACGCGACCCGAATACAATTAAACGTTGGTGTACTATTTTAGAGAACATGTACATAATATTTCGTGCAACACCTTATCATAACAACATAGCCCGTAGCATTCTTAAGGAACCTAAATTCTATTTTTATGACACTGCTCTAATAGCAAATGAAGGCGCTAAATTAGAAAACTTGACTGCGTTTAGCCTCTTAAAATGGTTGCACTGGTTAGAGGACGTTAAAGGCTACAATGTTAGTTTAAATTATTGTCGCACTAAAGACTCTAGAGAAATTGATTTTATGTGCACTATAGAAGATCGAAAATATTTTATTGAAGTCAAAACTTCCGATCATAATTTATCACCGCATTTTGCTTTTTTTAGAAAATTTCATCCCAATGCTCATTATGTGCAATTGGTGTTAAATTTAGATAGAGATTATACATATCAAGATGGTACTAAAATAATGCGTTTGATACCTTGGTTGCGGGATATTGATTTGAATTTGGTTTGACTAGGTTGTAAAATTATAATTTTTTATTTGAAGTTTGTAAAATAGCGAGGTGTGAGTTTTTCGCATAATCCCAATAATCCGTTCTGTTTGCTAGCTTGAGCATAATGTTCTTAAGTGTTTAACTCACTATAGGTCTGCAAATGCGGTGATTAATAGTAAGCACCCGCTGAACTACATCTGGACTTACAGCAAGTGCAAAGAAAAATCTAACTTTAGTATAACTTCCTAATTATCTAGGCTTGCTGGCATCCCTGCCTACAATGCACAGTTTATGCAAAAAATACTTAGTGCTCGCGACTTGATGGTTGTCTTGACACGACTATCATGCCTTAAGTTTTTTTACACTGCTTAGACTATCTCTCTTCAACAACTGAGCTTCAGCGCTTTTAATTAATTCTGCTGATAAAGAATGCGCTCTTTCTTCAGACACATCGAATATGCCTAGTATTTGGCGCACTAAAGCATGCGCAGGTTGTTTATAAGCACATTCAGTAGCTCTAGACTTAAAAATTTCGTGTATAAATTCTTCAGGGACACTTCTTTTCGTATGATCATTTCCTATAGATAAACGCCCATCCATTATAATATTAGCGCCAGCGTTTATTAATTCGCTAATCACCCATATGGAGTTCTCGCCCCATAATGGTTCCCATTTTTTACCATGCTCGCGCTCATATTCATGGAAACTTTCAAAATATTGGTTAAATGCATAATCTAATGCAGTTTTACCATTTACAATTTTGTTAGGGTCAACTTCATTATTAGCTAATAAGCCTACTAGACCTTTAAACTTGCGGGGAACCCCATAATTAGGCTGCTGGCTAGCCAGATCAACTAATATAGTTCGGATAGGCGGCTGCTGAACCCATTTAGAATTGCCCTTCCTAAAATCTTCTGTATCGTACTCTGCGTTTGGATCTGCCCCATTATCCATTAAAAGCTCTACCATATTAAGCCATTGTGCTTCTGTCCAGCCAGGCTTTGAACAAGGATCAGGCAATCCATGTATTACAAATCCTGCAAATGCCGTTTCATATGGTTTGCCATCGTAAAAATCACTTAAATTGGGATTAGCTCCTGCATCGAGCAGCAACTTAATCATTGCTAATAATTTATCGTCATATGGTTTATACGCAAATTCGTGTAATGCATATGACAATACAGTAAATTCATATGCCCCATTTCCAGGGCCATAGGATCGTAGCTTATGACGTGCATTAATATCACCATATTGCAATATTAGATTCGTTGCTAAATCTAAATCACACCCATCTATAGCTTCCTGCCACAACGGTTTTCTTGCAATGATTCTTTTGCTACCTAAATATACACCCCTAAAAATAGCAGTTGGCATCAATGAACAAGCCTGTTCTTGTAATTCAACTTTCATAAAGTTACCCTCTATTGTAATTTGTTACTAAATAAAATATTTATCTAGATTTATCTCCTAACAATCAATAATCAAAAAAAGAGGGGAAATATATCTTTTTCAGCAGAAATCAGCCTCTTTTATCCGATTAGGAGCTAATATACCATGTAAAATTTATTTAAAATAGTGGTATGGAAGCAGTCTAAATAGCTCTTTGCTTTGTGTGTTTGGTATCTTTGTAAGGATATCAGATAGGTAATCAAAGGGATTCAATCCATTTTGCTTGGCGGACTCTAATATAGAATAGAAAATTGCAGCATTGTGTCCAAAGTAATGGCAAAATTGTGAATACCCAAAACCATCTGGATGTTGCTCACGGTACTCGCGCCATAACAACTGTAGCGTCACACCTTTTTTGCGCAACTCTTTGTAAATATATTCCCAATCTGGAGCAGGTCTGTTCCTTGTAGCAATGCGCACCACCAATGCTACATCAATTCAGTCAAAGCAAAAAGTCTGACACAGCATTGAAGGCATCGACTAATAAGTCTAAAAATGGATTAAGAAAGTCATATATACAATAGAAAATTAAGCAAGGAACATTGTGCCATTAATTGACAATCGTTTAGAACGTATAGAATGGCTTAATCTTCCAGATGGTGCCTATGCTTAAATGTAAGTAGCACGGTTTTGGATGCATATCATAAGACAATCCACCGTCGTAATCACGCAGCAGCGCTTGGGTTTGATCGTTAGGATACTAATCGAGTACTTTAAAGCATTTTTAAAACCATCTGCCATTCTTTGTCTGTAATAGGAGTAATTGACAATCTATTTCCTGGTTTAAGTATAACCATTTGGTGCAATTCTTTATTAGCCCGCAACTCAGCGATAGAAATTATATTGCTAAATTTTTTAATAAACTTTACGTCACGCATAAACCAACGAGATTTATCGGGACTAGATTTTGGATCATAATACTTAGAATCTGGATCAAACGCTGTATAATCAGGATAACTCTCGCTGCATATTTCTATTATGCCCACAATCCCTGGTGGGTTGCAGTTAGAATGGTAGAAAAAAGCTTGATCCCCAATGCGCATCGAATCGCGCATATAGTTTCTAGCTTGATAATTTCTAACCCCATCCCAACAATGAGTATGCCGCGGCGCACGCTGCAAATGTTCAATTCCAAAAGTTTCAGGTTCGGATTTCATTAACCAATAGTTCATATATTACTGCTTAATTTAAAACTGATATTTTAATATAACAAACAATGAAACCGCAAGCATGCGCTACAATCGTTATGAACAACTGTATGTTTATGAAATAATATATAGTTGTTTAATTATCATAATAGGAGTTTAGCATGCCATTATGAAATTCATCCGTCAGGGAAACAGCAGCATTTTACTTGGGTTACAGATTTATCACTTACTAAATCATCTGTTTATAAAATTGCAAAAGGAGGCCGCGCTAGGTGGAGAATATAAAATGAAACTGCGTGGGTATTTTACTTTATATTTTATTAATACATGGGAAGAACTTTATCAGGCTATTGCTGGTTATCGCGCTCTTTTATCCGACCCAATTTGCGTAGATATATAAAGTTTTTGAGCAACAAGAGCATTTAAAGATATGCCAGCTTGCTCCGCCTCTTCCGCCAATGCTTTATGATATCTTTTATCTATGCGTACACTAAGCTGACCACTAAATTGTTGAGATGGCTTAGGCATAGATTCACCAGAGTCTTCTAAGCACTGTTTATACATGTCCCATACGACATCTAGTTCTTCTAAAGCTTTTTCTGGGGTATCACCAAATGCAGACAATGTAGGGATATCTGCGATCACCGCCCCCCAATTATCATCTTTATCAAAGAAAAGTTTTACTTCAAAACCATCATATCGTTGCATCTATTGCCTCCAAAAATTGTCTAACCTGATACTTTTTTGCTTTCCCCTTATCATCTTGAATACACAACCGCGGTAAACCAGGGCGCTTCCACATAGCATGACTACCAGTTTGCCGCTCTTTTAAATAACCATGTTGCAGCAGCAATGTTTCAAACTCCTTATAGGTCAGGTTTTGAGGGCTACGCTTCTCAACAAACTTGCGACGACCATGTGTAAGACAATTAATTAAAATAATTTTTAGCTCTTTAGGAATATTACGGCTTAAGGCATCACACATGTATTTAATAGCTGGCAAATTACTTGGTCTTTTACTTAGCAATTGCTGCATATTCTCGCCAGCATGTTTTTTGCCGCTATAGAATAAATATATTTTATTGTTTTCAACATATGACAATATACCTGTGGTAAATGTACCTTTGCGTGATTTGGTGTCATTTTCTTCCATGAGGGCATGCTCTTTAATGTTAGATAATATTTTAACCGTCGTATCATCAGCATGCGCCAAGTCACCAGTGGCAGCTAATATTTCTAGATACTTAAACGCAGGATGAACATCATTTGCTAGCTCATCAATTAAATCCCACTGTGTAGAATCTGGCAATGGAGCACCCAAAGCATCTTGGTAACCTTGGATTCTATAAAATGGTAATCCCATATAATATTTGAGCATACATAACTGAGATTTAAACGTTGCATCGTATTTATCATCGCAGATGTTATTGGGCATGGCTGCATTAAACTGCACGCCGCACAGATTACAGCGCAGTTTTTCAACTTTGTACTTAGTAACTTTTGCAAATCCTTGGCCGGTTATTTTAACCACCATGCCAGGTGGTAGCATGGTTAACTTGCCGCCACAATCTTCAGGACATGGCTCACCTACTTTGTGATTTGGGCTTAGAGTAATATGATCAGCGTTGGTGTAGGCAGCATGACTTAATCTGCCATAATTTTTGATTTTTCTGGAATTTTTTACTGTATCTATTTCGGATGATTGTTCATTGTTTGGTTCATCCGAGACAACAGAGTTTTCGGTAGGTTCGTCTTTAGTTGATGAATCGTCTGATTTAGATTTTTTGTTCTTTTTCTTTCGGTTACTTTTTTCGCTTGAGTTGCCAAAGATATTTTGCAGCCTGTTTATGCTTATGCTCTTTTCTTGCACATTAAATTGCAGCCAATTATTAAATTCAATAAGGCCAGTCAAAATTTCTTTGTCTTTGGAAGTTAAATTGTCAGCCTGGATGCGTTGTATTAACCCGTCTTGATCCTCTGAGCTCAATTGTATTAATTTAGGTTTACCCATGGTAGATTAAGTCGCTAGTTGGCTTAGGTTAGTTTGTAATGATATCCCAGGCATGGTGTATATGCAATGACAACTCCCCTTAGTTTTTTACTTCAACTTAAAATCATGATACTATTCAAGTCATCGCAGAAACTAATTTAATTTATGGTGCAAAATAATGCTTACTAATGCAATTGATGAATCAGAAAATGATGATTTAGAGGCTGGTCTAGTTGAAAGTAACCGTAATTCTGAGATTAGTGTTGAACTAGGTGTCTTTATAGATCACTTAAAACAATGTTTATCTAAACATATGCAAGAATTCACAGAAGTAGATGAGGATCTAACCACCTATACCAAAAGAATTATCATTCTAATCCAGCTTGCAGATCTAATATTATCCGACGAAGAGACTACTCATGCAGAAATGGCAAAAGTATTGGCGAGGGTATTTATTTTACCAACCTTGTCATTATTTGCCTTAACGGTTGTTTGTTTTGGCGCTGGTAATAGAAATAATGTCAGCTTAGGCGAACAGATCACAGCAAATATATTTGGTGTATTATTTTCCCTTTGTTGTGTGGCCCTTTCTCCTATGTTCGTTATTGGATGTAAACGTTCTCTCGCAGTTTCTCGAAACTTGCCGCTGGCTCGTAAAATGATAGAAGATAACCTTGATAAATTTGAACAAAATAATAGAAAGGTTTTATTATTTAAAAATCCTGAATTTAATAACACATTTGCTTACGATCTTGACTCTAAACAATTTTCAATTACTGATTCTACCATGCTTGATGGCAGTAATATTTTGTTTCCTGATGGATTTGCTTTATTGTCTTTACGTAGTCTCTATACCACGCCTACAACTGAAAATTTTGGTGGCGCAATTGCTGGGTTAAAGATGCTTGTTGATAAAAGTAAAGATTTTTCCGGGAATTTATTTTATAGCGGCGGTGAGCATTTGGTTTATATTGACCGCGGATCGATAGCTCATAAAATGTATGCTCATGCCATAGAAACAATTATCGCCGCTGCCATAAGAAAAGCGAGCCCTGCATTGCAAGCTCATAATTCGGCTGATCGTGAGCAATTAATATTAGGGATGCTGTATCTCGAGGTTGTTAATCAATTTTCTTTACCCATTCCACAGACACCATTTACACCACTATACAAACGGCTATTTACACGGCAAATTCCAACTGCCAACGCTAAGGAAATGAATGAAGTGATTGAAAGCCGTATCGGAGTTTGTCGCCATAGGAGTTTGGTTTTAGCCAAGCTCATAAGTTTTGCAATTCAAGATGGGCTATTAGAAGGTAATGTAATTTTACGTGAAAATACTATTACGCCACCATTTGGGCACGCTTGGCTTCAATACCATAATCCTGTACTATTTAATAATTACCTCGTGATAGATGCGCTAAACGGTGTTTTTTGTGAAAAAGATAAGATTCTAGAAGAACCTGGCGTTGGCAGCAATATCGTTTATGCGCATGAGCAACATGCAAGCAAAACCGAAGGTTTGAACGCTGACAATTATCATACTCGACTGGCTGAGAAACAATTACACGCTAACCCTAGACCATCTGTTTAGAGGATGCGCCTACGGTGACTTTATGGTCGGATATTAGACTGTTAAAAATAGTTTGTCGGAAGGACACAGTGCTTGCAGGTCATAATGATGTACAGTTACCTAAAAACGCGTTGAAATGGTCTAGTTTAGATGAACTTGCACATGCCGTAGAGGAGTTTGAAAATGCTGGAGCTAAGTGAGAGTTGCTTGTAATAAATGAAGGGTATGAGCATATACACTCTATCCAATGTGGAATGACATTATTTACAAATGAACAGCAAACATGATATAGTTTAGCTACTAACAACAAACGTAAAAAAATAGGTGAAAAATGCTTACAATCCCTGGGCCCGTTTTAGAACAAGCCGGTACGAATATTTACTCCAATGGCGTATCTAGTTGGACAAACCCAGCAGTAGCTGATTCTTTTAGCTCTGAGCCAATGTGTGCAAACGGAATGTATTTCCCTGCAGAACGTGACTTGCCAATTACAGTTAGTAAAATTAACACCTTAACTATAGACGGTAGAAACGAAGACGAATTTTGTAACTTTGGTGGCGGTGGTCGTATGCTTGCAATAGTTCAAGGCGAGCTTGATGTGAATGATATTAATTACTTATTTACTACCTTAAGAAATACCCCAGAGATTACTGCTGTAGAATTTTTATATGTCAGTATAAGTAAAGCTGCTAAAGATGCCTTAGTAAATGGTTTAGGAGCAAATACTACATTACAGCTTATTGATTTTAGTGAGGTTTTAGATCGATCTCTCCCTGAGGGGATTGGAGCTAAGGGAATAAGTAAAATATTGAGCAAAGCTGAAGAAGAATACAATTCGGAAAGAAACCGAAACCTATTGTTTGCTCGGTTCCAATCAGAGCGTTCAACTCTGGCACCAAAAAGCCCGGCGGAACTTGCATCGCCTGCTAATAATCAATCAATTAGAAATAGGTTTTTTGGCTTTTTATTTAAATCATCTAATAAAAGCACAAGTACTGATGCCCAGAATGCTTCTCATGAAGTTAATAATAGTTCCTTACAACTACCTTATGATATAACAAAGCATATGCTTAGATTCCTACCACCTATTATTTCACTGCCAAAAAGGAGTTTTATTAAGCCGAAAATGCGGGGATAAAGCAAAATGCCTGAAGAAGCAGCGCTCTTCCGGAAAGATTTAATTATAGAGTTTTTTGCCGGAAGGAGACGATGTTTTAATGTAGTTAATTAGTCGCTGGCGCGAAATTGAATCATGCGATTTTGGGAATGTTCGGCCGGCTTGTCATGGCAATACACATGTTTAATGCTAGAACATGAAAGATTTTACTCTTTTTAATCCTAGGACTAAGTAAAATTGCTATACTTAGGGTAACAACTAAAAGATGAGTGTTTATATGTTGGCCATTAAAAATTATAAGCATACTGAGCAAAATCAAGTATTGTTAGAATATGACATTCAGGTTGTAGTCAACGCAGCTAATATTTGGGAATCTCAAAACATAATATTACAAGCACCAAGCACCTAAAGCCCAGCTTCACACACCCAATAAGACTTTTCCAAGATTCAATTTTATCTTTACCACGTCATTTGGTAGCACGCATCATTTTTTATAACGGAAATAGTGGACCGCCAAAATTCTGCAGGGAAGTTCCATTATGATTGAAACAAAAGAAGGCATTATAAAGATACTAGCGGCAAAAACTAATCGCACAGTAGAAGAGCTGCAACAGGTATGCGGAAATATAAATGAGTACTGGCTTCAAAAAATAAGTAATTCAGCACTGATGTGCAATGCTATTTCTGAGCTTGGCACAGAGGCACTAACTTTGTTAAAGGGTAAGGATAATGATGGTATTGGCTTAACAATGACGAGCTTAATGATTGGCAATGAATTAGAACCAAAATATTTAGCAGAACTTTGCGAGCAAAATAAAATACCTTTTAAAGACCTAATGCAGTTGTCATATAACGATAAAAGTAAATTATATGAAGCAAGGACAATACTATCACAATTTGTTTTAAAAGGTGGTGTCTCTATTACAGAAGTATTATCAATGAATTCAATTCAGTTTGATTATCTAAATAATCTACCACAGCAGGCGGTAGACTTAATATTAAAATATAAACCTAAAATTACTTTGAAAGAACTCTTAGATATACCACCCTTAGCGATGGAAATATTAGCACAATCAGGCATTCAAGCAATGCTGGATAAACCAGTGTCGTGGAAAATTGCCTCAACAACACCTACCTTTTCTCAGATTATATCATTAGATCCACTCATCAATAACCTTATCTCTCAAGCCATAAAAACAGGCCCACTTGGCAAGCTAATTAAATACACTATTATACCTGATTATGCGGCTAAAGATATACGGCCAGAAGTTTACTGGCAATTGTCGCGCAATTGGAGTCAAACAAAAGATCTGGTTATTGAAAATAAGATTTCATATGCTGATCTTCAGAGGCTATCTTTAGTTGATTTAGAAAATATCGCTGCCAGTAAAAATCAAATATTAAGTGGTGAAATAGATGTTGCTACTGTATTAAAACGTGGCGCCCTATCTGCTAATGAAACGATCGGAACTGTTGGGGCAGCAGTATCTAGCGCCATTGATCATCTAAAAGTCAAATACCCGGATTATAACAATAATGATACTGCCGCTCTTGATGCATTTATAGCATCACTAAGGGCAAGGGCCAATGACCAAGAGCTTATAAAAATGTTATATCCTTCGGTGGCAGAAAGTCAGCAGTTAAAATTGCAACAATCTCTTATGGAATATATAGGCAGTATAAAAGACATCACAGATCATTATAATAATAATATACTTGGTTTGTCGGGCGAAAAATTTTATTCCTTGCTTGCAGCATTGTCAAATGATAAAGCTGCATTTAAAGCTGGGGCGTCAAAAGATAATGTGCTAGATGCTATCCTAACAGCCATGAATGAGAATATGATAAATGGATATATTAAGCAAGATGGTTCTCTAGTTCTATCAGATAAATCTGCTACGGCATGTAACGCTGGGTTGGGGGAAAAAATTGTAATGGCTTTATGGCCTGTACATAAAGAAGTAGAGCTTACTGTTACCGGCTCAATGGCATTATTAGAGGCACGCGGCCCTAAAGTGATGGAAGAGCAGATCATCAACTATATTCAAAGTTTGCCTGACATTGAACGCAAGGCCTTAATAGATGCTTTTACTACTACCGCTCCATCTAAAGCATCAATCTGTGATTGTACTGATGACGCAATAAAAAGTAAAATGTTTGCTGCGATTAAAGAGAAAGTTCTTGATATATTGGTAGCCGAGTATAGTGGCATACCAAAAGAGAAACTAACTGGGTATATTGATGGTGGCTTGGAGTATGCGCCATTTTCCATGCAAAAATTTATGGCCCCAGTCAACTCAGCAGCCACTATTGCTGTTACCGCAACACAACAAACTGTTGTCATTGATGATTTTCAAACTAGGTGGGACAAGGCAACTATAGATTTTGCAAAAGCTGGCTTGCAAGGAGTAGAGGTAAGCTATGCTGTACTATATCTTTTAAATGCGAGAGATAAGAATCAAATTAAAGACATGTCGATTGAAAATATTGTTAAAGGAATCCGATATGCAAAAATAGCAGAGCCGCCTATCTCTATATCCACGCATGGCGATATTAAAAGGTGCTGTGAATATGCAATGAATCATCCTAGCCTCCGATAGTGACAATAATTTGCAAAGCGCTTTAAAAGTCCGCTAACGAGAAATTAACAATCTAAGGTGAAAAAAAGGCCCTCTTCTAGTAAAATGCTGAAAGTATTCAAGACGATCATCATTTTTTAAAAGGGAGCCCTTAGACGATGAGTATCTGTGATTCTGGGATGAAAAACAAGGTTCTTGGAGCTAGCGTAACGACAAAAATAGATGATCTCCACCCCTATGAATTACTTGCAATAAATCGTTTCTTTTAATTTCGTTAATCGATTTATTGCCAATAACTGAGTAAATGTCCCTATCTAAACTACCCCTATGCTTTCTTCGAGTATTTTCCCGCCAATTCTGATAATGAATTGCAAACCACTGGGTTATTCAGGTATTTGTTAGGAAGAATTTCTTACCCAAAGCTTACCCAAAGTAACGCCGAGTTTAAAAGATAGTTTACGAATAGTTGAGAAGATTCGAATGAGATTAAATTTCAATATTACTGATTTAAGCAGATAATTTGAATTATTACAAACCAATGAGAAATTATTCAGTTACATGATTGGTGCCGATGGCCGGACTCGAACCGGCACAACCTTTCGGTCACTAACACCTCAAGCTAGCGTGTATACCAATTTCACCACATCGGCATTTAATCTTTACTTTACAGGTTCAACAGGTGCTTGTGGCACTGCTGGCACTTCTACTGGCAACCCGCTGCTGCCAACTGGCGCACCAGGAACAACAGATGTAGTTGCTTCGGTTTGCTGCAATTTGTCGCTTAAAGTTGCTTCTGGTTGTGCTCTAGTTGCAATGATTGTGAGACTAACGCTAGTAATTGCAAACAAGCAAGCAACAGCGGTAGTTAAATGGGTTAAAAAATTACCACTACCCGCACTACCAAACACAGTACCTGAAGCGCCGCTGCCAAATGCAGCACCAGCGTCAGCGCCTTTACCGTGTTGAATTAAAACTAAACCAATTAGCATTAAAGCTAAAACTATATGTATTACTAATATCAGTTGTTGGAGCATTATTCCGCCATTCTCATTGCTGCGTGACAAATATCACTAAAATCTTGTGCCTGCAAGGAAGCACCCCCTATCAATCCACCGTCTATATCCGGCTCTTTAAATAAATCTGCAGCATTTTTACTATTAACACTGCCGCCATAAATAACTCGCAATGGCATAATTTTCTTAATAAACGCATGCATGCTCTGCGCTTGCAGCGGCGTGGCAGTTAAGCCTGTACCTATAGCCCAAACCGGTTCGTAGGCAATTACTGCTTTAGCAAAAGCCTCTGCGCCAGCTTTATTCAGCACTGCTCTTAATTGCTGCTCGACCACCTCAAAACTCTGGCCAGCAGCTTGCTGCTCTTGAGTCTCACCCACACATAAAATTGGGGTTAAACCCGCTGCAACCGCCACCTCAAACTTGGCTGCGATTAAATCTTCAGATTCACCCAACAATCGTCGTCGTTCAGAGTGGCCAATTATAACATAATTACAACCAAATTCACGTAGCATTGCGGGGGAAATTTCACCAGTAAAGGCAGGAATATTCATATGGGTAAGGTCTTGGGCGCCAATTTGCACCCCAGGGCATATGTTAGTGTTCTTGATTAAATATTGCACGAAGGCTAAAAAAACCGTGGGCGGGCAAACCACACATTCAATATTTTGCTGCAAATCAGCCAACTTGGGCGATAAATCCGTTAATAAGCTATTAATCTGCGACTTGGAACCATTCATTTTCCAATTCGCAACAATTAAATATTTGCGATCCATATTTTACAACCTCGTAGGGATTAATGAGATTTCGCCTAAACCGGAGCAGAAATGTCATCAGCCTCGAATATGAGTCAAATTCTCTACGGTACTAGCAATTTCACGCGCGATACGTTTCACTTTAACTTGATCCGTGCCTTCCACCATCACACGCACCACAGGCTCGGTACCAGAACTACGTAATAATACGCGACCTTGTTTTTGCAATTCATTTTCCGCAGTTTGCACTACAGCAACAATTTCTGGATGATTTAAATCTATAGCTGCATTCATACGTACATTAATTAATTCTTGCGGATGCTTCTGCATATATTGACGCTGCTCAAACAAAGTCTCGCCAAAAGTTACCATCGCTGCTAACACGCGCAAAGCTGCAATAATACCATCACCTGTAGTATGCGCATCTAAACATAAAATATGTCCTGATGGTTCACCGCCTAACATCCAATTCCGTTGTTGCATTGCTTCTAAGACGTAGCGATCGCCAACTTTAGTGCGACAAAATGGCACTTTAAGTTTTTCACAAGCTAATTCAAGTCCCAGATTACTCATTTGCGTGCCGGCAACGCCACCAATTTCTTTTTTATTATGCAAATACCAACGGGTGATAATAAACAATATTTCATCACCATCAACTATAGCGCCAGTGTGATCTACCATAATTACCCGATCACCATCGCCATCCAATGCTATACCTAAATCAGCTTTATGTTCTTTCACTTTGGCAGATAAATCTTGCGGCGCAGTGGCGCCACATTGATAATTAATATTTAAACCATCTGGCGACACGCCAATAGCAATTACCTCTGCGCCTAATTCACGAAACAAATGCGGTGCCACGTTATAAGCCGCGCCATTAGCGCAATCTACAACAATTTTTAAACCTTTAAGCGATATATGACTCGGAAAAGTATTTTTACAAAATTCAATATAGCGCCCCGAAGCATCATTAATGCGTTTGGCACGACCAAGATTTTTGGATGCCACAGTGGTGAAGGGTTGCTCAATATATTCTTCGATCAAATATTCTAATTCATCCGATAATTTTGTGCCATGCGGAGAAAAAAGTTTTATGCCATTGTCATCACATAAATTATGCGAAGCAGTGATCATTAATCCTGCTGCTTTTAAAGATCGTGTTAAATATGCCACACCTGGTGTTGACATGGGACCTAGTAAAAATACATCTAAACCTGCGGCCACAAATCCTGCTTCCGCGGCTGCTTCTAACATGTAACCAGAACGCCGCGTGTCTTTGGCCAACACGATCGAAAATATTTTTTTATCTGCCAAAGTCATGCCAATTGCCCAGCACAGTTTAAGAAATTTGTCTGCTGAAATTAAACCTTGCCCTACTTTACCGCGAATACCATCAGTTCCAAAGTATTTTTTTTCTTGAATTGACATCAAATTTCCTTAGTATTAAGAATTTACTACTGCTGAAAAAACTTTTAGCGCATCTACTGTTGCTCGCACATCATGTGCGCGAATAATATCCGCTCCCTTACTTACCGCAATTACCGCAGCTGCCACGCTACCAGCTACGCGTTGTTCAACCCCAACATCCAATATTTGTCCAATCATACTTTTATTAGAAATACCCACTAATAATGGATGATGTAAGTTTTTAAACAGACTTAAAGATCGTAATAAACTTAAATTATGCTGCAAGTTTTTACCAAAACCAAAACCCGGATCAATAATAATTTTTTTAGTATCAATGCCACCAGCCACACATGCAGCAATACGTTGTTCTAGATATTGTAAAACTTCGCTGACAACATCATGATAGCTCGGCCTAATTTGCATGGTATCAGGATCATTTTGCATGTGCATTAAACAAACTGGTACCCTTAATTTAGCTGCTGTAAGCATAGCGCCTGGTTTTGTTAAAGCACGCACATCATTGATGATCTTTGCTCCGGCTTGTACTGCCGCATGCATCACTTCCGGATTTGAGGTATCGATCGATATGGGGATCGCAATTCGCTTCGACAATATTTCAATAACTGGAATTACTCGATCTAACTCTTGTTGCACGGAAACTTTTTCCGCGCCTGGACGTGTTGATTCACCGCCAATATCGATGATCGCTGCGCCTTCTCTTAAGATTTGTTCGCCACGTGCCACAGCTTCTTCAACGGTGGGTAATTTGCCACCATCATAAAAAGAATCTGGGGTCATGTTTATTATACCCATGACCACTGGACCTGGAGGTAGTTTTAATAATCCTATTTCCATTTTATTTTATGCTCACTGCCATTTGGTTTTATGCTTTGTTGCCATAGCCGCTTGCCTAAAACCAAATGTCTTAGAACATCCATTATTTAACTGGATCAATAACTGGAGGATGATCGTCAACGTCCGGCTCCGCGCTCTTGGTTACACTTTCTGCTGCTTGCGGCTTAGAATCATCTTTGTTCTTGTCGCTAGTATCAGACCAATCTTTAGGTTCACGCGGCACACGTCCTTCCATCACATCTTTAATTTGATCTGCATCCAATGTTTCATATTTTAATAAAGCGCTTGCCATTGCATGCAAAGTTTCAACTCTGCTTTCCAAAATATCTTTGGCAGTTTTGTAGGTGCGATCAACAATGCTGCGCACTTCTTGATCAATAGCTTCAGCAGTTTGTTCAGAAATTTCCTTCGTTTTGGTCACGCTATGTCCCAAGAAAACTTCTCCATCTTCATCGCCATACACTAATGGCCCCATACGCTCCGATAAACCCCATTTGGTAACCATATCACGACATAATTTAGTAGCACGTTTAATATCATCACCAGCACCGGTAGTAACCTTGGCTTTACCAAAGATTAACTCTTCCGCTATACGCCCACCAAACAATTGCGATAATCTGCTTTCTAGTTGTTCACGGTTGTAACTTAAACGATCTGTTTCTGGAAGACTCATTGTCACACCTAATGCGCGACCACGAGGTATGATTGAAACTTTATAAACTGGATCGCTAGATGGCACGCTCAAACCAACAATAGTATGTCCTGATTCATGATAAGCAGTATTGCTGCGTTCTTCATCAGTCATAACCATTGATCTGCGTTCAGCACCCATCAAAATTTTATCTTTAGCTTTTTCAAATTGCTCCATTGCCACCACGCGTTTGCCTTCGCGAGCGGCAAATAACGCTGCTTCATTTACTAGATTACTTAGATCAGCCCCAGAAAAACCAGGTGTACCACGCGCAATAACACGTGGATTCACATCATCTGACATTGGTACTTTACGCATATGCACTTTAAGAATTTGCTCGCGTCCGCGAATATCAGGTAGTGGTACCACTACTTGCCGATCAAAACGACCTGGGCGCAATAAAGCGGGATCTAACACATCCGGACGGTTAGTAGCCGCGATTACGATAATGCCTTCATTACCTTCAAAACCATCCATTTCTACTAGTAATTGATTTAAGGTCTGTTCGCGTTCATCATGACCACCACCTAAACCAGCACCACGGTGCCTACCTACCGCATCAATTTCATCGATAAAAATAATACATGGTGCATGTTTCTTAGCTTGTTCAAACATATCACGCACCCGTGAAGCACCAACACCAACAAACATTTCCACAAAATCAGAACCAGAGATACTAAAGAATGGTACTTTTGCTTCACCAGCAATTGCTTTGGCTAATAAAGTCTTACCAGTACCAGGTTGCCCAACCATTAATACCCCACTTGGCATACGACCACCAAGATTATGGAATTTACTTGGATCGCGTAAAAACTCCACCAACTCTTGCACTTCTTCTTTGGCTTCATCAATACCAGCAACATCCGCAAAAGTAATTTTAATTTTGTCTTCTTCCATTAAGCGAGCGCGACTACGACCAAAAGACATCGCACCACGACCACTACCGCCACCTTGCATTTGGCGCATAAAGAAGATCCACACTCCAATAAACAATATGATCGGGAACCAGCTAATGAATATATGCATCAGCATGCTTTGTTGTTCTGGCGGTTTGCCATCCACCACCACACCATAATCTTGTACCCATTTGTCTACTAAAGACAAATCATAGCCAACAGGAGCATACGTTGTGTACAAATCACCACTATTTGTAACCCAATTAATATCTTGTTCATCAATAGTTATTTGTTTGATATCTCGGTCATGCAATTTTTCTAAAAATTGCGAATATTGCATTTTCTTGACTTGTGGATTATTAGGGCCAAAGTTGCTAAACACCGACATTAACACCAGTGCAATAACTAACCACAATACTAAATTTTTAACCATGTCGTTCAAGAGACACCTCTTATACCAATTCCTAACAAATACGTTTCACGCGATTCGGCTCGCGAAGCCTTGGGCTTTCTCACAACTACTTTGTCGAATGTTTGTCTTACCTCTTGTACATATTCAGTAAAACCTGCACCCTGAAATAACTTTACCAAGAAACAACCACCCGGTACTAAAACACTTCTTGCAAAATCTAGAGCAATCTCTGCTAAGTATACTGCACGAGGCACATCACTGCTGCTAATACCACTAAAGTTGGGGGCCATATCACAAATTACAAGATCTACAGAGGTTCCCGCCAACAAATTTTTTAACTCTGCCTGAACTTCTTCTTCTCTGAAGTCTCCTTGTATTATATCGACACCTTCTATTGAATCTATAGCTAAAATATCGAGGGCAAACACCCTTCCTGGCTTAACTAATTCTACAGCCACTTGCGACCAGCCACCAGGGGCCGCACCTAAATCAACCACGGTCATGCCGCGACGGAAGATTTTATCCCTTTGGTTGATTTCAAGCAGTTTATACGCCGATCTTGACCTATATCCTTCGCGAACTGCTCGTTGAACATAATCATCTCGTTGTTGTCGTTTTAACCATTCACTTGAGCTTTTGCTGCGCCCCTTAGACATACTCCACCGAGATAATTTCGTAAGAACTCAGCCCCTTGGGGGTCGACACTTCTACCACATCACCCTCAAGTTTACCAATCAACGCACGGGCAATTGGCGAATTAACGGAAATTTTGCCATCTTTTAAGTCAGCTTCCTCATCACCTACGATTTGATATTTAACTTCAGCGCCATCATCACTAGCCAAAGTAACCGTAGAAGCAAAAATGACTTTGCCAGTATTTTCCAAATGTTTGATATGAATAACATGAGCATGCGATAATTTAGAGTGTACCTCACGGATCCTTCCCTCAATAAATGATTGCTGTTCGCGTGCTGCATGATATTCAGCGTTTTCCTTGAGATCACCATGCGCTCTGGCGGTTGCAATATCTTGAATAACCTTGGGTCTAGCCACTTGTTCTAAGTTATGCAATTCTTTACGTAGTTTTTCCTCACCAGCGGCTGTCATTGGGATTTTCTGTTTTGTGGTCATGTTACAATACCTTTGTACATCTCTACTAAAGATACCATTATTACATATATATGAATTACATGACAAATCAGTTTGAAAAATTACTCACAACACTTCTTTCCAAACTCGCTGTAGCGCGCAAAGTGCTAGGGGAACGTGCACGAAATAACTTGGACAACATTACAAACTTTGCGGAGTAAGACAGTAATTTAACCCAGGAACCTCTGTATCATATTTGATGTTTAAAAGCTCCAGCGCCTTTTTAGATACAATTCTACCCAACTCATAGATCTTATCCGCTATGATTTTAGTTATGACTTTTAATCCGCTTTTGGTATTTGTTTTTGCAATAAGATTTTTAGCCTGTTCATGAGTATAAAGTACAACACCCTCCATAGCTCGACTAACATGCGGAAAAACTCTATGTTCTATTGGATTCCATTTAGAGGCATATGGCGGATAATGGCAAATTACAATTTTAATATTTAACAGATTACTGAGTCGTTGTAGCTCTACTTTAAAAACATTATGCGCCAAGAATTAGCTCCGCCAGCATCGCATAATATAAATATTTCTGCAGCCAAAGGGTAATCGTATTTGCCAGTAGTTTCCCACCAGTTTTGAAGTGAATCACATAGAAATTCGGCAGTTTCGTTTGTTGTGCCAATATTAATGTAAGCTTCATTTTTTTTCATATCGTAAATACCATGTGGAACAATTTGACCTTTAATTAAATCATCATTGGTATGATCATATACTTGAATCGCTTTGTTACAATAAATTTTGCCATTGCGGAAAAGTTGCCCCAAAGGTTCTTTTTTCTTAGTATCCATACTTATAACTGGGTTGGGTGAATTTTTATATTCCTCAACTTTCTTATTTAATATTTCAAATTGTTTATCACGGTCAGCAAAATCACCGCATCTTATTTTTCCTTGCATTTTTCTTTTAACAAATCCATGTGTCTTCAACAGTTATCTTACAATATTTCGACTAACCCTTACTCCATCGGCACCCATTAATTTTGATATTTCACATCGAGTAAGCTTAACCCATTTAACATCACTGTCCATCGGATCCCCCGCAATATGTGCGTCTATTACATTAAAAAAAAACTTCTTCAATTACATCCTGTGACGCAAGTTTCTTTCTACCGCCACCCTGAACTCTCGACCTACCAGTTGGCAATAATTGATTGTTTTCTAGTTCTTGAATCCCTCTATAAATTGTTTGTCTGGAGCATTGGAGTAAATCTGCGATGTATTGCACACCTCCGAATTTTAATTTCATAGCCTCTATGGCGGAATAATGCCTTTTGTCTTTTTCACATAGGTTGTTATAAAAGGTTTGCATTGTCATGATAAATATATAGCGGGCATTGCTCAGGAAATGCTGCAGTACGAATATCTCACGCGATTACGCTCCTGCTCGACAGGTAATCCTGGGGACGTTGTCTGCCGGTCGGCTCGCGCATAAGATCTCCAAACCTGATTTTTTTGTTCGCAATAAGTTTTGAAAACACGCGCGCGCCCACAACCCCACCCCCGCCAATCCACGACGCGCCGCATCACACCGCCCCACACGACCACGCCCCATTTAAAGCCTAAGTTATTTAAATCCCCATCCCCCGCCCGCATTTCTACGTTATGATTGTGCCAGAGCCTAAAGGTCCGTGTTAGGAGCGCGCCTTCCTGAACTATGTCGTAAATACCTCGCACAAATGCCTGCCAAAGACACGCAGGTACGTGCCGCTGGATATAACCAATTACCTGACGCCAGTATAAATCTCTACACTCCAAGTTTTTAAATTTATCAAAATTTGCAACATAAAATTCAAAAGCTTCTGCTAAATAAAGCGGATTGAATATCCGCTTTTGCTCTGCCTCTTGTTCTTGGTATGATGTGGCAGTAAACCATCTTCTGAATTTGTGTAAAATTGTGTTTAAGTAATCATCTGGCTGGTTTAGCTCTCGCCCAGGAGTTTCTAACTCAAATTGCACTTGTTCCGGTGTAGCAGCATTAATCGCATTCAATAAATTTTGCAGTGTAGATTTTTTAAATTTATCAGCTGCATCTTTTTGCGCTGTTTCTACTGCATCTATTCCTTCAGGGAAAATCTCAGCAAATTGCCGCGCTATCTCAGCTTTTGAATCATAACCTTGCTGCTGTAAAACCTCTTCCATCATCCGTATCATTTTATCGTCACCCGCACAGATTGCGGCTTGTAGTGGGGTTAAACCTGTAATTAATTTGCCGGTAAGGTCTCTAACAGTTGCAGATTTGTCTCGTATTAGCTCTGGGTTTGCTTTAAGAATTTCCCTGGCCCAATCCTCATTACCCTGCACCACCGCTGCTAATAGTACAATTGGGTCTTGCAATAACAAGCCGCGCTTTGTAGCAATTTGCTTGGTCAAAACTTCATTGTTACGTACTACATCTGCAAATAATAGAGATGAGTGGCGAAAATGATGTGTGTTCGTTGCTCTAATTCGATTGAATAAATTTAGGTCGCCAAGCGCTATCTCCACTAATAGTATACTTCGGCTATTTTCACTACACTTTTTTCTAGCTTTAGATAACGTTTTTAGAGTTGCTTTGCAAGTACCAGAAAACAACATTGTGCTTTGAGCGCCTAGATAGGCTAAAAATTGAGTTTGTCTTAACACCTCTACTAGATTTGCGATTTCTTGATTCACTAAAGCAGCTTGGGTTGTATCTGCACTCTTTGTTTCACTTTTAGGCATGTTTTTCTACCCTATCCTCAAAAATTAACCTACTTTACCATACCAATAGTTATCTGTTAAATTTGTTTATCGTTTGTTTTATCGCTGTGTTGCTTATGTAAAGCCCCTCGAACGATCCCATTTAAAAGTAACCGAGATAAGCCTGTGAGGCAATGTCATGGAAAAGAGGGAAAACCGTGTCGGTCACTGGGCATTACAGGTTTGTAATTGGATCCCAAAATTTGCAATGTTGTCTAAGTTATTTCGTGCACGTTCCGGAGACGCGTAGCGCAGAACCGCAATGTACACGTTAGTACATGAGGATTTGAGCAACGCATCGACGACGCAATTTGCCGCTACAGTAGAGTTTGGAAAGAAGTCTATTGGCAGGTGGAGTCGATAAAGCTGGTAAGATTGTTCTGATAAGGACCAAAGTTACTAGCATCCCAACCGCTACCGGTATTTTGATTGATCCAACCTGGCAGTAATTCTGCAATACCACTAGCAGCATCAGTACCATAAGCATAGGAACAAAAATTATATACCGTGCCTTCATAGTGCCAAAAGTTGCATTCGAGCGTCACTCCATTACCGGCCCCACCATCAGGGTTAGTGGCCACATTACTATTAAAACCAAGAGCAGAGGCATCCAACCATACCATCACATCTCCCATTTGACCACATGGACCGCTACCACTAAAGTCCTGAATAAACAACCCGCCATTGGCGGCAGCAGGCAAGTAATAAGGAATAACATTAACAGCAAGATTATCATTTGCTATGATCGAACCATTGGTAGTGCTTAATCCCAAATCATATGCACTAGCAAATCTTCCGTTAATACTCGAGAACTGGATCGCTTGTTGCATTAAATTTTGCACAACATTCGCTGCATCTGACATGCGCGCACCAAGCTGATAATTTTGATAAGCGGGTAATCCAACAGCAGCAAGGATCGCAATGATAGCCACAACTATCATCACCTCAATTAGTGAAAATGCAACTCTTGCTTTCATCATGCACCGCTTGTAACTTATAAGTTACGTCTTCCATGAAATTTATAGCCATCAACATCGCCTGCGCACTTGCTAAAGTAGTAATACAATTTACACCATATCTTATTGCACTAGCTCGAATTTGCAGTGCTTCTTTTATTTCATCCTTATCTATTATAGTGTTAATAACCAAATTAATAGTTTTATTTTCCATAAATTTTAATACTGTGTGTACATCAACAATCTGAAAGCGATGACCTACAAGGTTTAACATTTGCTCGGTCTTCTGGCAAACCAGGACTTCGATCTTTAAATCTGTTAATAAACTTATTATTTTTAATAAATCTTCTATTTCTCCATCTGCTACACTCAAATACACCTTGCTTACTTCTAACATAGTAAAGCCTATTGCTTCTAGACTTTTTTTATACGCTGCACAAAAACTGTGTCCAAAAGCCATAATTTCACCGGTCGAACGCATCTGTGGTCCTAGCAAAGGATCTACATCGAGAAATTTAACAAATGGGAATACAGATTGTTTAACTGCATAATGGTTAAAATTGCGCATATCTGGCAATCTTTGTACATCTAAAGATTTACCAAGCATACAATCAACAGCAATCTTTGCTAATGATTTACCCATAAATTTTGAGACAAATGGGACAGTGCGTGCAGCACGCGGATTTACTTCTAAAATAAATATTTGCTTGCCTTGTAAAGCAAATTGCACATTCATTAAACCCACAACTTTTAATTGCAATGCAATCTTGATTGCTTGCGCTTTAATTTGCTCTTGCAAATCAATATCAATTGAAAATGGAGGCAAACAAGAAGCAGAATCACCAGAATGCACCCCGGCCGGTTCAATATGCTGCATTATGCCAGCGACCCATACCGCACCATGCTGATCTGCCACAACATCTACATCTACTTCGATCGCATTTTGCACAAAGCGATCTATCAACACGGGAGTATTGTTGGCAACTGCAAATGCATTTTCTAAATATCTTTGCAGTTCAAAAGCATTGTTAACTATTTCCATAGCACTGCCGCCCAATACATAAGATGGCCGCAACATTAATGGATAACCTATTGTATTGGCAGCTATTAATGCGGAGTTTAGATCTACTGCCATTGCGTTTGCTGGCTGCTGTAAACCTAGCTTATGAATAATTTTAACAAACTGGCCGCGATCTTCAGCTAAATCTATAGTGTCAGGCGATGTGCCTAATATCGACACGCCATATGCATGTAAGCCTGCGGCTAATTTTAAAGGGGTCTGACCACCGAATTGTAAAATTACACCAAGTGGTTGTTCGACTTCAATTATATCTAGTACTGTTTCCAAAGTTAAGCTTTCAAAATATAAACGATCAGAAATGTCATAATCAGTTGAAACAGTTTCAGGATTACAATTAATCATAATGGCTTGCATATTGTTTTGTTGCAAAGCTTGCACTGCTTGCACACAACAGTAATCAAATTCTATGCCTTGGCCTATTCGATTGGGGCCACTACCAAGCACAATTACTTTTTTATCTTGCGTAGGTTCAGATTCACATTCACCTTCGTAAGTTGCATATAAATAAGCACTAGCAGTCGGAAATTCTGCTGCGCAACTATCTATGCGTTTAAATTTCGGTTTGATATTAAAACTCAAACGTAATTCACGAATTTTTTGCTCGTGCGTATGTAATAATTGCGCAAGTCTTGCATCAGAAAACCCAACTTGTTTGTATTTTAACAGATCGACCGTAGTAACCTGATTTAAACTGCGCATTTGGATTTGCTGTTCCAGATCAATTAAAATTTTAATTTGCGTTAAAAACCAAGGGTCAATTGCTGATAAAGAATGCACCGCTTTGATGTCCATTCCTAATCTAAATGCATCAGCTACATATAATATTCTTAATGGTCCGACATGTTGCATATGCTGCATAACAATAGCTAATGCACTGAGTTGCGTTAAATCTACCTGCGAATTAAAGCCCGTTAACTCGACCTCCAAACCACAAAGTGCTTTCTGTAATGCGGCACAAAATGTGGCCCCTATAGCCATCACTTCTCCCACTGCCTGCATTTGCGTACCAAGCATTGGTTTAATTGCCGGAAATTTATCGAAATTAAAACGTGGAATTTTTACTACCACATAATCAATAGAAGGCTCGAACGAGGCAGGAATAACCCCACCAGTAATGTCATTTTGCAATTCATCCAAAGTGTAACCAACAGCTAATAACGCAGCTACTTTGGCAATCGGAAAGCCTGTGGCTTTGGATGCTAAAGCTGATGATCTCGATACTCGAGGATTCATTTCAATGACAATCATGCGCCCTGTGCTTGGATGAATTGCAAATTGTACATTCGAGCCACCAGTTTCAACTCCAATTTCACGTAAAATGGCTATCGCTGCATTGCGCATCTTTTGATATTCTTGATCGGTAAGTGTTTGCGCTGGAGCTACAGTTATGGAATCACCAGTATGCACCCCCATTGGATCTACATTTTCAATAGTGCATACTATAATGCAAGTATCATTTGCATCACGCACCACTTCTAATTCAAACTCTTTCCAACCAATTAATGATTCTTCGATTAGAAGCTGATGATTACGCGATAACGCCAACCCTTGAGTGCAAATTCGCTCGAACTCAGCTTCATTGTACGCAATTCCACCGCCACTACCACCAAGCGTATACGAAGGTCGAATAATTAATGGGAAAAATAAAGCTTGAGATGCAGATCGAGCTTGTTGCATATCGGTTGCAATAAATGATCTAGGAGTTTCTAAACCAATATTTTGCATGGCATTGCGAAACAGCGCGCGATCTTCGGCTTTTTCTATCGCAGCCTTATTGGCGCCAATTAATTCAACTCTGTGTCGTTGTAGAATACCTCGAGCTTCAAGCTCTAAAGCGCAGTTTAAGGCAGTTTGTCCGCCCATGGTGGATAAAATTGCATGCGGTTGTTCAATTTGAATAATTTTTTCAATTGTTTGCCAATTAATCGGTTCTATATAAGTGTGATCTGCCATCTCAGGATCAGTCATAATGGTCGCAGGATTTGAATTTACCAAAACTATTTCATATCCTTCAGCACGTAAGGCCTTACAGGCTTGAACTCCAGAATAATCAAATTCACATCCTTGACCGATTATTATTGGTCCAGATCCAATGATTAAAATTTTTCTTAAGTCAGTACGTTTTGGCATTTAATCTCACCAAGAAATTCGGCAAATAATTCGGTAATATCGTGGGGTCCAGGACCTGCTTCCGGGTGCCCTTGAAAACCATATATTGCAAAAGTTTTATGCCTAAAACCTTGCAAACTATGATCGAACAATGAGCGATGTGTTACTTTAAGATCGCTCGTTAGCGTAGTTTCATCAACCGCAAAGCTATGATTTTGACTGGTAATATATACTTTTTTATTCAGCACATTTTGTACTGGATGATTAGCCCCATGATGACCAAAATTCATTTTATAAGTCTTAGCGCCATATGCTAAGGCAAGCAATTGATGTCCCAAGCAAATTCCAAAAATTGGTATTTGTTGCATTAATAATTGTTTGATAGTAGCAATTGTTGCAGTGCATGCTTGAGGATCGCCCGGTCCATTAGATAATACTATCGCCTGTGGTTGTAAATGCATAATTTCTGCCGCACTGGTTGTTGCTGGTACCACAGTAACTTTACAACCCAATTTAACCATGACTTGTAATATGCTAGACTTAACCCCAAAATCTACTAGTACCACATGCAATTGGCCATTGCTATTTACAATGTAACTTTGTGTACAGCAGACATCATTGCTTAAATTTTTGCCATGTAAGCCGCTATATTTTTGTGCATATTTTATAGCTAAATCTTGATCAGTATCCCCTGCCATAATACAAGCACGTAATGCCCCAAATTGTCTGGTGAGTTTGGTTAAACCGCGCGTATCTATGTCACTAATGGCAATCACTTGTTGTTGCTGTAAATATTCGTTTAAGCTAATTGTTGCGCGCCAATTACTCACTATTGGCGACATGTTTTTAAGCACAATACCAGCTGCGTGTATTTTTTTGCTTTCAAAATCTTCTGGATTTATACCAGTATTTCCAATATGAGGATTAGTGAAGGTTATGATTTGTTCTTTATAGGATGGATCACTAATAATTTCTTGATAGCCGGTTAAGGCAGTATTAAACACTAACTCTCCAACACGTATCCCTGCAACACCAATTGCGTTGCCATGCAACACATGTCCTGTTTCTAACGCGAGTAAAGCTAACAAGCAATCATCCCTAAACACGACCAGTTCTAGGAGTGCAGGTTACGGAGATTAAATTTCTCTGTCAAGATAGGTCAAAAATTAAATGAGCCCTAAGCAGTTTCTTCCGATACTAGATGCTCTCTAATACGCTCCATGGCTCGCGATTCGATTTGACGAATACGCTCTTTAGAAACAGAAAAATGTTGTGCGAGATCTTCCAAGGTAGCTTTATTGTCATCATTTAACCAACGTTGCTGTACAATGTATTGCGAACGAGGATCCAAATTATCTAAGGCTGCATATAAGCCATCCTCAACCTTGGTCTTCCAGCCATCATCCGCTAATTCTTGCTCAGGTCCTGCTGATTTGTGCTCTAGATATTCTACTGGCGCATATGTAAGTCGATCCTGCCCATCAGTTTCATGATCATCAGGCAAGTCAAAAGGAGTATCGGTGTATGCTAAACGTGCTTCCATCTGTAAAACTTCTTTTTCTTTTACTCCCAAATCGTTTGCTATCTCGCTAACTTCTTCGTTGGTGAGCCAGCTTGTGCCCTTCTTTTTGGAGCGAAGTTTAAAAAATAACTTACGTTGTGGTTTGGTAGTAGCGATTTTCACAATCCGCCAGTTGCGAATTATAAACTCATGGATCTCAGCTTTAATCCAGTGCATAGCAAAGGTAACCAGTCGTACTTCACGCTCAGGTCTAAATTTCTTCACTGCCTTCATCAGACCAATGGTACCTTCTTGAATTAGGTCAGCCAAATTTAGTCCGTATCCCATGTACGACTTGGCTACACGTACCACATAGCGTAAATGCGATAAAATTAGACGTTGCGCCGCCTGCAAATTGGCTTGTTCATGCCATTGCGTGGCTAGCTCCAACTCTTCCTCACGGCTTAACATCGGTACAGAGTTAGCATATTGAATATAGTTATCCATACTGCTGCTAGGCAGTTGCGGTAACACTATGGCTGGAAGATTATTTGTCATCATAAACACCTTACTTCTGTGTATCTACATTAATATATGGTTATTCTTGTCTAGGTTTTCAACCTATAGTATAAACTTTTTTTGCTAAAACTTGTAGGGGGCTGTTGACATTCCTACTATCCCGGTCAAAAATCGTTGATTTTCTGTGCTTCGCTGCTCACATACTAGCTATGTATGCTGCGCTGCGATGATCGAAAATCAACGATTTTTATCTCGGGCTAGCGAAATGTCAACAGCCCCTATGACGAGGTATAATTAATACCCAGCTCATCTTTCAAAAACTGCACCGCGGCGATGTCCTCTTTAACCCAATAATAGTAATTTGCCACACTACTCTGCTCTTCGCTACCCTCGGCTTGGATCTGGACATTTTGTATTTCCTGTTTGTGTTCTTTTAATATTTGCAAACAATCAGGATCAGCGCGCGACTCGATCAGGATTAGCGCAACCTCGGTGTCATTTACCACATTATTGCTAAACAAGGGAAAACCAGCTTTTAAAAGATGATGAGCAACTTTAAGCTTATTTTCTACTCCCTGCATAATTACAATTTTGCGCACTACCGCGCCTTCAGTATGCGCAGGGGATTCAGGTGGTAACACAAACCCGGTATCTAAGACCTCGGAAACTATTTTCAGACGTTCACGACTAATTTCCGGAGTATCCTCGCCCTCGCTACGTCGAATGAACAATGCGTGGCTGATAAAATTAATCGGTACGTTCAGTTTAGTAAAATCAATAAAATCTTTTAATACATTTAAGTATGGTTCATGAAACAATAAGAATTCTGCAATCAATCTTTTTACTGCAGGATTCTCTAAAGTTACTTTAAACTTTGTTAGCACTTCTGGATTATTTAACAAGGCCAATACCGCAGGCAATTTTAAAATTTCTGCATCATTAACATATAACAAAGTGAACCATGCTACGTCAAACTCAACTTTAAGATCTTGCGGGCCGTCTTTTGTTGTGGCAGTGACGGTTAAAGTAAAACGTGTGTTTTCATCAACATTGACGTTAAGCTTAGATTTTAGCCATGAGCTGTAGGGTTCTGGAATATTTAAAGCCATATCTTACCTCTCCCTAAATGCTTCTTCAAAAGTACGGTTGATCGGCTTGAGCATATACTTCAATAAAGATTTTTTGGACGTTTTAATATCCGCACTAACAGTCATGCCGGGGAAAATTAAATTCTTACCTGGTTCATCACCAGCATAATCCTTGGCTAAAGCTACTTCGCAACGATAATAAGGCTTCTTCTCCGGATCCAAATATGTAGTTGCAGAAATTGAAGCTAGGGTACCAGGAATAGCGCCATACGTCGCAAAATCATAAGTACCGACTTTTACTTGCACTTGATCACCAATCTTAATATGACCAACGTCGGTAGTAGAAACTTTAATTTCCGCAAATAATTTATCGCTTAAAGGCACGATATCAAACAATTCTGCACCAGCTTGCACCACATCACCAGGATGCAAACTTAAGCCTTTAACAATACCGTCGATTTCGGCCTTAATTAATAAGCGATCTACCGCCACTTGCGCACGCGAAACTTCTTCCTTAACCTCTAGCAGTTGCGAAGTATCATCGTTTAATTGTTTTAATGCTTGGTTTTCCTTATCAAACTCTAAGGTTTTTAGTTTATTCTCTAGATCGAGCACGGTAATGGCAATAGTGGTTTTATCTTTTGTTACGGTCAACAAAGTGCCTATAACTTCTTGCAAACGTTCTTTTACGTTTAACAAATCTATCTTCGAAATTGCTTTTTGCTCGGATAATGCGTCATACATTTTAACTTCATCTTCTAGCACTTGTTTACGCTCTGTCAAATGTTCTATTTGATCGTCAACATTTTTAAGATTAAGTTTTTCTTGCTCCAAACGTGTAGCAAGCTGCGTGCGGTTATAGTCCATTTGTTGCAGCTCTTGCTGCTGATACATATCCGCGTTAGAAAGCTGCAAACGTAGCAATGATGGATCAGTTACATCTTTATAAGTTATGGCCGCCAACAAGTCATCTTGCGTTATTGCTTTATCGCTGATTTGTGCTTGCAAACGATATATATCAATTTCTAAGGCATTTTGGCGCTTTTTCAAGCGTTTAAGATCAGAAGTATTTGGTTCAGGATTTAATTCAAATAATGGATCGCCCTTTTTAACAATCGCACCATCAGCGATATATACCTTATATACTATACCGCCATCTACTTGTTGTACAGGGACAATGTGCTCAGAAGGCACTATTTCACCAACACCAGTTGTTATCTCATCCACATCCGTAAAGCCAGCCCAAACCAGCAACACGAAAATAACAAAAGATAATACCATAATCGATGCCAAAATAATCCGCGGACTTCCAGACTCTGCAAGTCGTTCTGACATTAATAAGTAAGAAACGCTGTGTCTCTTGCTTACTTTTGATGTTGATATTAACTCATCCACTTATATAGCACTCCGTGGCAAACGTTGTAGCACTTTCGATGCTTCCCCAAACAAGGCAACTTCTCCACCTTCCATATATAATATTTTATCGGCTAATTTTAAATGTGAGGGTCTGTGTGTCACCCATATCACAGTTGACTCATGACGCAATTTTTGAATCACAGCCAAAAAGCTCTGCTCGGTCTGCTCATCAAAGCCATTTGCCGGCTCATCAAACAGCATAATTGAAGATTGTTTTAAATATGTGCGTGCTAAAACAACTTTCTGCAAAAATGTATTGGAAAACTCGGCCGATCGATGATCACCAAGCCGCGTATTATATTCCTCAGGCAACTTCATTATATCATTATGCACACCGGCCAACATAGCTGCTGCATGAATTTTTTCATCAGTGGATACTATATTACCCAACAACAAATTTTGCTTAATAGTCCCGTAAAATAATTGATTATCTTGTGGCATATATGCCACAGTATGTCGCAATTCTATTGGGTCAAACTGTTGCACATTCATATCATTGATTAATATATTGCCAGCTTGTGGCTTATACAAACCAAGTATCAAACGTAATAAAGTAGTTTTACCAGAGCTATTTTTACCTGCAACACAAACCAGTTCGCCAGGATTTACCACAAAACTAATGCCTAATATTGCTGGCGCCAAATCCGGACGATATCTAAATGTTACTCTACTAAACTCAATCTTAGATTTTGTGATCTCAACTGGCACTATAGCCTTATCGGCTGTTCTTTCCTCTGGAATTGTGAACAAACGATTTACCTGAGTGACACTATTACTGATTTGATCAATTTTTGGCAACGCAGCAAAGAACGATTTCAAAGGATTTAACACCTTCCACGTAAGCATCATAACCAAAATTAGTGCCCCTAAAGAAAGTTTGTCGAACATAGCTGATAATGCGCCTAAAAGTAACATAACCAAAGCAGCCAACATCATAAATAAATCTGAAATTGTGCCTAAAACTGCATTATAAAAGGTGTTTTCGAAACCGTTTTTAGTTAATTTAACCAATAGCTCTTCAAATTTTTCTTGCCACACATAGGTATGACCAGTTTCTTTGATATCACGCATTCTCGAAAATGTTTCTAATAAAAATGATTGCTTGAGAACATTTTGTGCTGACTGCATTTGAATAAATTTGTTAACAATCGGATTAGCTATCCTATATATGCCGTAAAACAATAAGGCAAGTACTAATGGCACAAAACCAAGCAAACCTCCAACCAAGAAGATTACTGCCAAGAAAACTACTGCAAATGGAAATTCGCAAGCCATGATTGCAATATTAGAAGTAAAAAAATCACGAATGTTGTCAAAACTCTTAATGCGTGTTATTTGCGCTCCAACAGTATTGCTTTCTGTATATGAGGGCGGCAAATACAATAGATGCTGGATAATAGCTTCGCCAATAGTTTTATCCATACGTGCGCCGATATAAGCTAAAATTTTAATGCGCGCCGCAGCAAGCAATTGAGCGCTGACTAAAAATATTAAAATTCCAATTAAGAAGCTAAAAGTCATAGTAAGTGATTCGGAAGGTATCACCTTATCATAAATCATCATGGTATAAATTGGCACCGTAGATATAAAGATGTTATATACCAAAGTTAACAAGAATATTTGTCCGATTAAAGGCCGAAAACGAAGATAACTTTGATGAAATGATTCAGTTTGTACTTTAGACACCGCTTTATCTGCTTGAAATGGTGAAAAATGGTACATTGTTCCTGGTATATTCCTTTTAGGAATAGTCATTTCTTCGCCTTTTTTACCATCAACAACTCGTATTTCATTCTGTTTCACTTCTAAAACAATTAATGCAGTACCATCACGCGGAATAAACAAGCAAGGTGAAAATTTCTCAGGCACATCACGTAGATTCATTCTCAAACTTTCATTGTTGAAATCTATTGTAGCCATAACATTTAAAAAATCAGTAAGATCCAGCGATTCGGAAAAATGTGGTAAAGCTTCAACTAGTTGTCTATAATCCCCGCCCCAACCTAAAGCTGACACTAATGGTTCTAATAGAAATACCAACTCCGTGGGGTTGGAGAAATAATTTTTTATTCCACCTTTTACCCATGGGGTACCAAATTTTCCAACTCTTAGCTTTTCGGCAGTTGGATTTGTGTTTGCATCTGCACTGGCGCTGCTGCTGGTGCTTGCACTGGTGCTGCTGCTTGTGGGCTCGGTTGCCATTTGAACTCCGTTAATGTCCCATGTTCTAATTTAAAGTGTCGATCGGCCATCCCTAATAATGATGGTCTATGTGTTACTAAAATCATCGTACAAGTACCTTTTATAGTTAAGAAATATTTTCTTAACTTTACATCCGAATCAATATCTAATGCGATATTCGCTTCATCAAATAGTATTACTCGCGGCGAACCTACCAATGCTCGGACAATCAATATTTGCTGTTTATGTCCTTTGGAAATAAAATCTACAGTACCTGTACCAACTGGAGTATTGTAGGAATTGGGCATGTTTTCTATAACGGCATGCAAACCAATAGCCTTACAGATCTCAATCGCCTCATCACTATACTGTGCGTTTTCAAATAATGTTAAATTGTCCATTATAGTTCCATCAAACAACTCGCCTTCATCCGGCATTAAAGAGACTTGTTTGCGATAAAGTTCAATATCAACATCTTTAACATTTATTCCATCTACAAAGATGTTGCCTTCTGTCGGCTTATATAGGCTACACAATAACAATAGTAATGTTGTTTTGCCGCTAAAACCATCGCCATGGATCACAATAGTTTCGTTTGGTTGTATTTTTAAATTCAAACTTTTGAAAATATTTTTTTCGCCACCTGGGTATTTAAAAGATACATCTCGCAACTCTATTCCACCCTTATAACCTTCCATTTTATTAGTGCCGGTAGATTCTAGTTTGAAACTATTGATGAAATTGTAATTGTTAC
>Ga0206842_1030_pt1 | contig 38900 bp, 25 predicted proteins | sample Alteio_BWOrgCont_23_FD_152861 | JGI IMG/M metagenome (GOLD analysis project Ga0206842, IMG submission 152861) | Enriched cells from forest soil in Barre Woods Harvard Forest LTER site, Petersham, Massachusetts, United States -... | ecosystem: Environmental > Terrestrial > Soil > Temperate forest >...
TCCGCTAACTGCTGTGGTGCAAGTCCTGATACGTTCCCGCAAGAATTGAGCGTCATCCACATGAGCCATTCTTAAAATCAGGTCATGGCGATGGGAACACGCAAGGATCGAGAGCGGCAGGAGGATCTGTGGGTGGCGTATACGAATATGGCCGCGGGCCCAGGTCACCCGTTCTATGCTCGCCTGAACGAGGTCCTCGAGGGCGAAGGATTCGACGCGTTTGTAGAGAAGTTGTGCGCAAGGTTTTATGCCGAGAAGTTGGGGCGTCCTGGCCTGACACCGGGGATCTATTTCCGCTCGCTGATGATCGGGTATTTCGAGGGCATCGAGTCTGAACGCGGCATCGCATGGCGGTTGAAGGACTCACTGAGCCTGCGGCACTTTGTGGGCATTGCATTGGATGAGGACACGCCCGATCACTCCACGATTTCGCGCACCCGCCGATTGATCGACTTGGAGACGCATAAGCAGGTTTTTTCCTGGGTTCTTGGGTTACTTGCCGATCGCGCGTTGCTGGCGGGCAAGCGCATCGGCATTGATGCGACCACCCTGGAGGCCAGCGCGGCGATGCGCTCAATCGTGCGGCGCGACACGGGCGAGAGGTATGAAGAGTTCCTGACCGGTCTGGCCAAGGCGTCAGGCATCGAGACACCGACGCGCGAGGATCTGGCGCGGCTTGACCGCAAGCGCAAGAAGCGCACCTCCAACAAGGAGTGGAAGAGTCCCACCGATCAAGATGCTCGGGTTGCGAAGATGAAGGACGGCAGTACGCACCTGGCTCACAAGGCCGAACATGCGGTCGATCTGGATACGGGCGCGGTGGTGGCCGTCACCTTGCAAGCGGCTGACCTGGGCGATACGGCGACCGTGCAGGAGACGCTTGCCGATGCGGGATTAGCGGTGGCGGATTTAGTCGATCGCGAAGCAGAGTTGCATCCTGAAGAGGAACCCAAGGTCAACGTAGAAGGAATTGAAGAACTGGTTGCGGACAAGGGCTACCATAGCGGCGAAGCTCTTGAGCAGATCAAGGAACTGGAAGTTCGCACTTACATCCCGGAGAAGAAACAGCCCGGCAAGCGACACTGGAAAGGCAAGCAGGGCCAACAGCAGGCGGTTTATCAAAACCGGCAACGGGTGCGCGGCCGGTATGGAAAGAGACTGCTGAGGCGGCGAGGCGAGTTCGTGGAACGAACCTTTGCTCATTGCTACGAAACCGGCGGGATGCGACGCTGCACCCTGCACGGACGGAAGAATATTCTCAAGCGCCTGCTAATTCACGTCGGCGCGTTCAACATCAGCTTGGTAATGAGGAAGATGTTGGGAGCCGGGAAGCCACGGGAGCTGGCGAACCGGATGGCAGAGCTCGTTTTAGGCGCGAGTAAGCGCCTCATCAACCTTTTCAGGTACAAGAACGCGGACAACTTCAACCTTCGCTCCGCCAACACTCCGCGCCATACAGGTCACTTCATTACCGTTCGATGGAACACAGACTGGGAAATGGCCCATTGCACCACAGGCAGCTAAGGGCGACACTTCACAATCTGAGTCGGGACGCCAACGATCCATCGCTTAGTTCGACACCGGCCCAGAAGGGCTTCTGAAGGAGAAACAGATCTGCAAATGGCGCGGCGACATGATCATGCCCTTCAACCTGTATCCAGTTTCCTACTCGCAGAGAGCGAGGTTTGTTAGGGGCCTTCAACTTGAGTAATGCCACTAAACACGACGACATAAATAATGCAGCATAGTGATATCATTGCATTGTTCTTTTCTCTGGGGAGGAAGGCGATGCGCAAACTACAGATCGAGGATGCGGAGGTGATGCGAATAGCAATTCAGCAAGAGATTGGGCGTAGCGAGGAGTCGCGTTACGACCATCGACTGCATGGTTTGCTATTGGTGACTGCGGGGCAATCCTGCCGCGAAGTCGCCGAATTGTTTGGCGAGAATGGCACCACCGTGCAGCGCTGGGTGAGTCGCTTCGAAAAGGGTGGCCTTGACGCCCTGCGGGAAGGCGAGCGAGAGGGACGACCGCGCTCTCTGAATGCGAAGGATTGGCGCCGGTTGCAGGGTGATCTGCGAAAGACACCGCGTGATTTTACCTCGCCGCAACAATCTGGGACGGTCCGATCTTGTCGGAGCATTTGCGTCGGCGGTACGGTGTGGAACTGGGAGTACGGCAATGCCAACGACTGTTCCGAGAAATGGGCTTTCGGCTACGCAAGCCACGCCCTCAAGTCGCCCAGTCGGATCCGCTGAAAGTTGCGGCAGTAAAAACAACTTCGCCGTCTGGCTCGCCGTTCCGACGTCGAGCTGTGGAGCCTGGATGAATGTCACTTCCAGCAACACGGTTCGCGCTGCCGCATGTGGGCGCCGCCGGAAATCAAAGACCCCATCCTGCAGCATGCGCCGACCCGCAAGTCCGTGGCTTGTTTCGGCGCCGTCAGCTTGGACACGGGCCAGTTCGTGCGCATGATGTGCCCCATCTTCAACGCCGCCACTTTCCTGAGCTTCCTCAAAAGGCTGCTGCGCCAGCAGAATCCCGCAAGGCGAATGATCCTCGTACTGGACAATGCCCGATATCATCATGCGATACTCCTGGCCCCTTTCCTACGCCGACATGTTGATTGCAAGTAGGAGATAGAGCCTCGAATTCATTCAATGCACATCCTCGATGTTCCTGGCGGCAATTCAGCCGGAGCAATCGCCGAGTGTTTCCGCAATTGAGTGATCCGGGTTGCAAGGGCTCTATTTCGCGCAGAGACTAGCCCGAAACTTGTCCCAGGCGGGGTCCGCAGACAAGCGACAAATGACCCACTTCCAAACCGGAGATCGCGAAGCATCTGATTCAAACAGCGAATTGAATCATCGGGATCGATAATGACCCTATTTGCGTATTGGGGAATCAGGAACAATACTTGCTCAATTCTGAGAAGTGACACTACCCGCGACGTGTTCGACATTGTCAGCACAGCCAAGTAGGTCGACGGCTGCGGAATCTCTCCTGTCCGGCTCATATAGGTATGGAGAACTCGATTAGATGGCGTGTGGCGCTCGGCCCGCTCACTTGGACCGAACCGCATTTCACGTGAGCAATCCTGCGATCGGCGCATAAAACCTATCATAATGAGGCGTTTAGAAATACTTCTCCGGTCGTCAGCTTGCGATCGAAAAGCACTAGAATGAGAAATGCTTTCCCTACGCGCTGACTCAGAGCGCACCCGAGCAGTTGAATCGATGCGAATCTCGATCTCGCGCCGCCGCTGCAGAACTGCGTAGGTGGGTCGCCGTATAGGCCAGCGCCGGCGAGCAGCACCGCCACGCGGGCAAAGAAGACAGCCAGGGTCACCACAGGCTCTCGCGAACGGTCTGCGCGCGCACGACACTGGCTTGCGTGCGGAAATTGCTGAAGCGCAGGCCGGAGCGCAAATCGGCAATCTTCCGGAGTAGTACCTTTGCGAGTGAAGGCGGATTGCTCTCAGTCGTATGAACAACAAAAGTTCCATATGACGCTGGTTGCGAAACACCGTTCTGATCCTTCTCCGTGAAGGGCGTGAAGGCGACCGGGGCAATGCCCTGCCGCAGACTTCGGTAAAGAGCATGGCTCACTACGCCGATGATTTGATACGCGCGCTGATTGGCTCACCCGGCCGAACGCCAATCCGCATCCACGCCAGGGCCGTACGCTAATCCACTACAAGTTCCTCGGCTCTAAATTGACCAATTACCACCTCTACTCGGTCTCCTGGCTTCACTCTTCTGCCTGGATTGGAGAATGCCATCCAATAGACTTTACCGGCCTCGGGCGTGCTGCTTTGGCGCAGTTGCCCGACTTTTTCCAGTGTGGGAACCGACAATCTGATTCCAGCAATAGGGTCGATTAGGAAAGCGTTCACCTCTTTGTCGTTAAGCGTTTTCGCTTTGGCTGCATCCAGGATGCGATAACTGAAGCGGAGCAGTTCGCCGGACTCGACTGCCTTTACGCTAAGCGAATCAACGCCCCAAACCGCTCCATAAAATGCAGCCGCACGCCCTGGGAATCGGCTTGGCAGATAACGAGTTGGAGCTCCGACCGGAGCTGCTTTCGTTCCAGGAGCAGAATTCGCTTCGGGCGCCTTGGACTGGCCCTGCAGTGGCAAAATGAAAAGGCCGGCAGCGAAAATCATCGCCAGCCGGGTCGCCACCGCCGGAACTCGCCACCAGTCCAACCCAAACTTGTCTTGGTTCATATGCTGATCTCTTTCTAGCAAGCGCCGGGCTTACGGTGTTCCGCACTCGGCGGTTTGCGTAGTGCTCTGCGCTGGAGCACCACGTTCTACGCTGAGAACCTAAGGCCTGGGGATGTCGCCCCAGAGGGTGATTTGGATCAAGTGAACAATTGCCTGGACGTCTATCCATGCCTGGCTTCGAATTCGGTGTCGCTGGTGCTTTGTGACAGCTTTCAATCGGAGCGGCGATGCTGCCGAGGCCGAAGCCGCGGGCAGCATTCCGTTCCAGTGGTCGAGTGGAATTACGGGTTCGCTGTGCCAGTTACAGTTGAGGTTTGAGCGCCGGCCGAATCGGTGACCGAGACGGTTGCGGCCTTTGCGCCGGTGGCCTGGCCGGTCTGGGGCTTGAACTGCACTGTGACGACGCAAGTCGCTCCAGGCGCCAGGGTTGTATTGCCCATCAATTGTCCGCCGCCGGCTGCTCCGCATGTCGACAGCAGGTTGACTACGCTGAACTCCGTCGGATTTGTCCCGCCGAGAGTTCCGTGCCCAATGCCTGTCAGGGGCACGTTGCCGGTGTTGGTGAGGGTGAAGACCTGGGTCGGTTCAAGCGAACAGGCCAGAATCTGAGCTAAGGTCGTGCCCGGGCAGGTACGGGCGTGGGTTCCGAAGTTACGCGACGTCGGTGTCAAAGATGCACTTACCACCGGAGTGATTCCCGTTCCGGTCAACGAAACCGGCGAACCGGCTACCGCGACGTTGGCTGTAATGGTGGCGGTTCCTGTCGACGCAACGGATGTCGTCGGCGAAAACACGATGTTAATGGTGCAGGTGGCTCCAGCGGCCAGGGTTATTCCGCAGTTACCGCCCGCCGTTCCCGCCGGTCTTGCGAACGGCGCAGTGACAACCACAGTCATAGTAGTTGCAGTTGCTCCGCCATAATTCTGCAGGCTGAGGGTTTGCGCAGCGCTGGTGGTTCCGGTGGGAACATTGCCGAACGCGAGGGGTCCGCCAGTCACTGCCAGAGCCGCGACCGTGTCTTTACCTTGATTCTCGACTGCACCAACATCGAACCGGTTTGGCACAGCCGGGTCGGGTCTTGGGTTTCCGAAGAAGTCGGTACTTGGTGTCACCGAGAAGGTTGGAGCACTGGTTGGGATGTAATCGATGGCCGGTGAATTCACCGCCAACGCATAGTTGCCGAGCACTGTGCCGCTAACCGGGTTCGCCAGGGCGAGTGGACCCCAGCCGATGTTGATCCAGTTGTTACCCTCGTCCACGGTTGCGGCCGGTGAGAGGCTGAAGACTGGGTTAGGTATGGTGGCGTCAGAGATGCCCGGAGGCACCTGGTAACCGCCCGATGCGAATTCGGGCGGGGTCCGCGCGCCGTTGCAGAACTGGCTTACCACCGTCGGGTTGGACGCAATGTTATTCAAGCCAGGGTAGTCTGAGGCATCCGTCAACACCGAATACGTCGGGGCAAGCGTAACCCCCGAAGCATGGTTGCCCGGGCCGGTATCGCCGCGAACACCGATGTCCCAAGGGCTGGTGCCAGGGACGCAGGCACCGGTACCTCCGGTCACAATGATTCCGTTCCCGTTGGCCGTTGTAGCGTCCGTTGACGGCTGAGTCGCCGCCGGCGTGCTGGTAAACGCGTTGTACAGCGAGACGATGTTTTGCTGGTACGCGGCACTCAGCGCACCCACTCCGATGTAATACGCGTGGTTCTGCCAGAAGACGTCGTTCGCCAGGTACGGGAACGAGACCGTTCTGCAGCTTCCGTTGGTGGCGGTATTGCCGGCATAGTGGTTCGCCGGGCAGGTAATGTTTCCGGTGAGCGACGAAGTCAGCTGTGGGCTGTTCTGCACAGTGACCAGGCCGGCGGGCTGAGGCAGAGATGTTGTGCCGTTGTTTGTGGTGACCGGGGGCGGCGACTGGGTGCTGGCCATCGGAGCCCCGAGGGTGTTGAAGAGAACACCCGCGGAGGCGGTGGTATCGTTGGAGATGATGGTGTTGTTGATGAGATTTATCTTCAACGCATCTTCCAGCGATACTCCCGCGCCGTCCCATCCGGCAACATTGTTAGTGATGATGTTATTGGTAACTGTAACTCCATACCAGCGCTCGGGGTTGGACGGGAAGCGAGGCACATCAGCCCCGTTCACCGCCTGGAACCGCAACCCACCGCCACTACCGCTGTCGGCTGAATTACCCTGGATGAGGTTGGCGTTGATCTTCAAGCCCGGGCCCGCGCCATCGCTGAGGCCAGGAACGCAGTCATTGTCAGTGACACTTCCGCACTCGGTGGCGACCCCGTTGACGAGAGTGGTGCCATCCGGCGCCGCTCCCATGATCAGGACTCCGCCCCCGTTGGTGGGAATCGTCGGGTTCGTGCTCTGGTTGAAGAGAATCGAGTTGTGCTCGATGTCGCCGTCATAGGCAAAGCCCAATTGAACAACGCCACCGCCGTCGCCCGTGCTCAGGTTTCCGCACACCCAGTTGAAGTTGAACTTGTAGTAGTCGGCGCCTGTGCAGAAGGTCACACCGCCTCCACCTGCCGGCGTGGCCGAGAACAATTCATCGCCGGTGGAAGAGTTGGAAGTGATCATGTTGTTGTGAATGTTCACGTTCAAGTTAAAGCAGTATGGCAACTGCGTATTGGTAATCGAGCTGTCCTCGCAGGAGCCCGGCGAAGTGACTGTGCTGTTCGGTGCGAGGTACGCATCGGGGAATTCACCCTGGCCGACCGAAATTCCGCCCGACAACGTTCCGGCATTGTTGGTCACGCGATTGTTGGCGATCTGTATGTTATGCGCCCAGGCGTGCAAGGCGATGCCGCCGCCTCCCTGAGAACTCTGCGTAACCGACAGGCCGTCAACGCTCGACGGGTTGCACATGAAGTTACTGGGGTACGGATTAGCTCCCCTCGATCCACTGGTGCACACCCTGTTGGCGTCGCCGGTGGTATAACCGCCTGAGGCGTTCACTGGCCCGGTGAGAAGCGTACTTCCCGTTGGGAACTCAGCTTCTGACCCGTTTCCGAATACATTCGCCGATCCCCGTGGGATGTTGACACCCTTCGACAGGACAGTGATGCCCGCTCCTTCGTAGGCTCCCATCAGCGACGGCTCCTGCAGCAGTTCTGCCAGGTTGCCGTTGACGGTGGTATCCCAGCCGACAATTCCTTCGAGCGGTACACGGTCAACCTGCGGGTTGTTCGGCCCTCCAGCGTAGTAATTCCATCCGGTAGCTGGGCACGCGCTGACGCCGGTGGGATCGTATGGATTGGTGCCAGTGCTGGCCGTGTAGGGTTGGCCGTCGATCGCCAGTCCAAACAGGCATTCAACTCTCCGACGCCACGGATCCAGTTTGCCAGCCGGCTGAGTGTTGGCGTTGATGACGGTGGAGGCTGCCCCGACGCCCTGCAACCGGGCCGGCTTCCACATGATGTCGAGTTCCTGATAGTAGCCGGGAGAAACAAGAATCAGGTCGCCCGGCGCAGCCGCGTCAAGTGCGCTTTGGATCGTCGGGTAGGTCTGCCCGGTGCCCGCGCGAAGGGGCGCCTTGCCGCCGATCGTAACCGTCACAGTGTCAATGGATTGTTTGCCATTGGCCGCGGTGATGACAAGTTGACCGCACTTTGCATATGCGGAGGTCGAGGCCGGTCCTCCATATTGCTGTTGTTGCTGCATCGCGCAATTGGGAACGCCTGAGGGAACCGTGCCGGTGATGGTCGCGTCGCTCCAGCTAACACCGGTCAGAGGATGAGATACGCCATCGGTGCCGACGAGAGCTACAGTGCCCGCGGTCGTGCCGAAGCCGTAGTGTCGTGTAATCGTCTTTTGGTTGAATGGAGCTGTCTTGGCCGAGGGCCCAGCATACCCATAGTTATTCACGGTCTGGTCGCCCATCGCAGTGATTGTCAGCTTGTTCCCCGGTTTGCTCACCCAGGGTCCAACGCCATCGCCGTCAACTTCCTTCACAGCGGGCGTGGCATCGGGGTAGGCGCAGTCGGGATTGTTGTAGCCCGCAGAAACGAATGCGGAGTTGGGCACGACAGGGGTATCCATGACGTCGGTTGCCCCTGGCATAAACGGGTTCTCGTAGCAGAACTGGCTGTAGTACGGGTTGTACAACGGATCGGTAACTGTCTGGCCAAACGTTGGCGAAGACGGATTTGTGTCCAGGATCGGTCCCGGATCGTTCATGCAAGTGACCATCATGGTCGGCGCATACCCGGTCGGATTGGGCGGATTCACTTCCCAGGTGGAGTACGTCAGGCCATTGAATACTCCCCACTGATCGGAATACACGCGGCTGATTTCGACGCCGGTCCAATCCCTGAATGCCACGGGCATGTTCGGCGGCGAGAACTTCTCGCCGAAGGTTGGAGAGAAGGGATCGAACTCCGAAGTGAAGTCGTCGGTGATGATGCCGGTGAAGTGGGCGGCGATATGCGTCGAGGTGTAGACGTAGAACTTCGCGATCGCTCCCATCTGGTCGCCCAATGTGACTTCCTTGCGGTCACAGAGGTGGCGGGTGGCTCCTGCGAACGGCGCCACCTGTTGCGACTGCGGGAAGAGGCTGATGTAGTCGGGCACAATGCGCGCCTCTCCTACGCACGGCCAGGTTGGCTCGGGAACGAACCCGGGAACGATGCCGTTGCTCGGACTGGCTCCCAGGCTCTGAGTCGGATTCTGGGCGTTATTGGGGTTGTAACCAGGGCCAGGATATTGCTGAGAAGAAGCCACCGAGGCCTGATCAGGAATGATGAAGATGTTACCGAGGCCTCCGAACTCCTGCGTCACCGGCGCAATGAAGTTATCGCCGATCAGGATGTTCTTGTCCTCTTCCTTCACGATTTCATAACCAGCGGGCGCGACCACTTCCACGACATACTTGCCTGGAGGCAGCATGTCTTCCTTGCCGAACCGGAAGGCGTCGGTCGGGTCAGTATCCTTGACGCAGATGTTGCAGTTTGTGCCAGTCGTGTTGCCGGTTTGCGGATTTCTGGCCAGGACGCTGGGGAAGCTGTACATCCCGTCGTACGGCGCAGGCTCGAGCTGATCCCAGTTGTGCATGCCGTCGTAGCATTTGAACTGGGAGTTGTACGGCAGCGTGGTCGCAGCAGGTCCGCCGTGCGCTGCGTTGTACGCGTTCAGATAATTCGGCTGGTTATACAGCGTGAAGTAGAAGAGGTCGGTGGTCGATTGACCTGGGCAGTTCATGTTGGGCATGCCATCGGCCCGGAAGCCCTGCGCCCAATCGTCCCAGCTCGTGGTTTGAGTTGTGTCAACCAGGGTAAGAGTTGGAGTGATGCCATCCGCCGCGGTCCCCTCTTTATAGAGGTTCATGGTGACATTCGGTACCAGCGGCTCCCACTGCGTCTGCACGAGCATTTGCGGATCGTCAAAGGGGCGGGTCGAAGCGTAGACCACATGGCCGTGGATCCCGCCGTTCTCTCCGGGTACATAGGGTGACTTGCCGAACTCAATGAAATTGTTCTGCCCTATGAATGCCTGCCAGCCTTCGGCGGGAACCCAGGGCGCATCGATGCGGCCAGTTGAAAGGACGTTCGAGCAAGTAATGGCGCCGGTGCTCGATGTCGTGCAGGAACTTGGCGCTGCACTACTCGTAGGACCATTCGCAACCGAGTAGCCCGTGCAGTCCGCATTGGCGCAATAGACCGCGCCGGGTACCCGCAGGTTTGTGGGCAGCGAAACAGTCTCTGCCGTGTTGGCCAGGTATTTGCCAATCACGGAATTGCCGCATGGCGGGTAGCCGGCTACCCCGCAGGACGCAGAACCGTCCGCGGGTCCACCCATGTCGTACACCGTGTGTATGCCGGTTGTCTTGTAACGGGTGGTATCTGTTTCGACGACGTACCAGTTGAACAACGGGAACGTTTCGTTGAAGTCGGCCGTGCCTGTGAAGTCGGTGAGCTGGTTGTTGGCCAGACTCCCATCACGGAAACGCACCGTGGTGTTGATGAGGGGAATTCCCGCCTCGTCGGACTGGGAAACACCATCCTTGTTGTCGTCGATGAAAGTGCGGGTATAAACGTTTTGCTGCCACTGCTGCTCCGCAACGTCTCCCAGGTTGGTCGTCTTGCCACCCGTCAGGTAGACGGGTGTGGAGAGTCCGTCCACGATCTGGTCATTCCACCGATCGAAGACGGTGAGTCTCCACTGCCCATCGGGAAGACCCGACAGCGTGAAGGTCCCATCGTCGTTGCACCTGGCAAACGCGAAGTCCTCTCCGTCCGGATCTCCGAAGCTCACGTAGCACTGGGTGAAAGCATACGTATCATGAGAACCGCTGCTGTAGAGCCGCTCATCCGGCGTACGGCTGAGTCGCTCACCAGTGATCTTGCCGGTCAAGCTATTGGTGCAGTTCGAGCCGGTGATGTTGAGGTCAGTACCAGCGCAAACCCCCGCGTGTCGCTCATTGATGATGGCCGGGTTGGCGAAGCCGATGGAATCGTGGTATCCCGCCGGTCCGTATTCCTGGAAGTATGCCGGCTCACCGATACGGATAAAGGCGTCGTGCGCCTTCTGGCCGTCGAGGGTGTTGGTCTGGAGCCACTCTTCCCCTCTTGCGACGCGGTCGGCCCCCGGTGTAGCGATCACGCTGTAGAAGCCCGGCATCAAGTTGACAACCACGGCCTGGCCAGCCAGCGGGGACAGAGTTTTGCCGTCGGATTCGTACTTCGGACAAGTGACGATCTGGCCTGTGATGCCTTGTTGAGTCCCATCACCCTTCAGGGAATTGCTCGTAACCTGGGGCGAGATCGGGCACGCATCCAACCCCGTGGCCGCATCCTTCTGTCCAGCCAGGCTGTTGGATAACGGCTGGTTGAACATGTCGTAGGTCATCTGCCCGGTGACGTCACCAAAGCGGCCTGCCTGGTCAACGAGTTCAAGGTTGAATCCACCGAGACCGGGCTCGTTGGTCGCCAGTACATCGACTCCGCCTCCGGAATCCTGCTCTCCGTTGAGCGGGAAGTCATCCTCAAATACTGAAACTGAGAGTTTGCCCGGCGGGAAGGGACCTGGCTGCACCAACACCGTAACCTTCGTATTGGTGGCTGGGAAAAGAATAGGAGCGCCACCCATGCTGTGGCCGCAGGTTACCCCGGTTGCCGATACTGCTCCGTTTTGGCAAGCACCTCCGGCATATCCAGCTGCAAATGGGTCGCCCGCATCACCAGGCAGAATCGAGATGTAATAGCGCTTCGTCGGGTCAAGAGCAACCTGGCTGGGAAGCACGGGCGTGAGGCCGCTTCCCAGGGTATCGGGACGGCAATTGCCATTCCCAAGATCGCAAACCACCGCACTGTGAACGCCAGTGGCTGGGTCGATGGCCATTTGGCCGGCTTCGCAGGATTTTGGTCCCGTGCAGCCCTGGGCTACGAAAGGCATGTGGCTGGTGGCGAAATTAACCCCGAAGGTTGGGACAATTCCGCTCGTCGTACTTGGACAACCCGCGGGAGGGGGATTCGTGGTGCAGAGGGGATTGACGTAGAAAGTCCTGTCTTCCTCGATGATCCAGCGATAGTCCTGGCCAGTCAGCGGAACGAGGGTCTTGCCATCCACCACCGATACCTGAAGGTTGCTGGGTTGCGGGAAGATGACGGTTACGGTCGCGGCTGCGGCGCTCACGGTACCCTGTGAGTTCTGCGCCTGATAGGTGAACGTGTATGTGCCGGGGGTGGTGACAGACGCAGTGAATCCGCCAGTCGCATCCATATTCACTGTCAGGCCCGCCGCCGGTTTTACAGTCCCCGCGGCAACGGAAAGAGGATAGCCTTTGGCATCAGAGTCGACTGAGAGGACGCCCGCGGGCGGAATCTTGATGTAGGTCGCCATCGTCGACATGTAGGTGATGGGGTTAACGGTAATGCCGCCGGATGACTCGATAGGGGCCGCGCCAAGTATCACCTTAGCCGTGATACCAGGATTGCCGTTCGCCTCGTAAACGAACGAGTCCGAGGTCGCTGTCCCGGTGGGAACATATGAAAATGTGCCGTTGGCGTTGAGTGTCACTGTGCCGTTGCTCGGCGGTGTGAGCAGCTGAACGCCATAGACATTTCTATCGTTGGCGATTACGCCCTTGGACGGATCGGACACGGTCAATGTTTGTCCAGCAACCAGGGAGTTGTACGTGTCGGGCATGGCTACCGCACCGGCTAATGCGGGAGCGGTTGGGAGCCCCGCACCGTTGACGCTGATATAGGCCAGCATTCCAGCATCGCGCGCGATGGCATTGCCCGAGAGACTCAACTCACGGTCGTAGATCGGGAGGGCCGTCCCGCCCGCGGCAGGCACATTGATCATCACGTCATACGTCTTGCCTGCGGCCATGAATACTTCACTCTGCACGCGCGGAAGTCCAGGAAGCGGATTGCCGTCTTCAGCAACCAGCGAGAAGCCCCCCGGCACGACAGTCCCTCCACTGGGTGCAACCCCGGTGTGCGAGCCGACGATCGAAGGCACGTGCATGTGCGAGCCGGCATTCACCATGCGCACCAATATGCTCCCCGTACCTGCGGTCAGGCCAGTCGCGGGCATAGTCGGGAACACCGATACCGACGCATTGCTTTTGTTGAACGCAACTCCATCGATGAGGTAATAGAGGGGCGTGTAGTTCACGGCCGGCGGGTAGCACGTATTGAGAACCCCGATAGGTGCGGAAGGGTTCCCGCACTTGCGAGGCTGACCTGACCACACATTGGTCTCGCTGAACCCGGCAGTGTTGACAGCGGTACTCACCGATTTGTTCTGGACCGGGTCGATTTCGCTGAGGATCAACGGAATCTCGGCGTTGTAGCACACGTCCGTGCTCTTCCCGGGGACGGCTGGGTACGCCAGGCCGGCTCCAGCGGTACAGCTTCCGACCGATGTGGATCCTGGAGCAGCGGTGACCACGAGAATTCCATACAGGCCCATGGGCCCCTGAATGGATGGGTGCGTGCCGGATTCAATCAGGTACGTCCCAGGAAAGGGAGCTGCCCAGGTCAAAGCCGTTGTCGCTCCCGCAGTGACTTCGGTCGAGAACGATTGAACGCGCGGCCCCTGTGAGGGCGGCGCAAATGATCCGGGTGCCCCTGCGGTTGGCCAGGTAACGCTTAGATCCTGGTGCGTCGGACTCGGCGCGCTGGTTGCAGTCTTTCCGAGGCCGCCGCCCACCTGGCCTACAATCATCAGCGATGTTGGCAAGGTATTGCCGTTCGCAAACGAGAGATTGTTCTTAAGGTTGATGGTGAGGGCCTGGCCTGTAGGAACAGTGATTACCACGGGGGACCATCCGCCCCCAGCATTCGGGTTTGACGCGGCACACGTTCCCCCAGTGGCAGTACCACAGCTGTAGCCCCACATCGGTATAGTCGAACCATCGGGAAGAGTGAGGGTTGTGGGCGCTGCCGTCAGATTGACCTGCGCCATGGCGGCAGCCGCCCCTGCTCCGAGAAGGAGAACAGCCGCTCCCCGCATAGCTGTCTTGATCATTGCTTTGAGAGAGTTCATTTGCATTTGTTCTCCTCGTTAGTTGGATTCGTCAATCACGAATTCCCTGGAATCGACGAGCATCATCATCATCATTCCACCGGGAAAAACGTTGTTGGTTGTGATCTCACGCTCATTGTGCGAATGCCACATGAACGCCCACCCGCGCTCATTTGCCGGATTAGCCTGGGTATTGGCGGGCAGAAAATTGCCGGTGTTGGTTCCGGCTGACCGGACGGTCGCATCCGGCCCGAGATAGGGACTGCCGCTATACCAGGCACCGTTGGTAAGAATGTCCGGATCGGGCAGAGTTGCCGGTCCGCCACTGGCGACATCGCCGAATGGAGCGACCTCAAGCGGCTTGTTGTGATCCTGACACCATTCGAAATAGTTGATCGCCGTTGGCGCGCTGGTGTTGTAGCCGTTCACATCGGGCGTACAGGGCAGTTTGGCACTCGCATCTGTCGAAAGGGGATTGTGTCCGTACATATCCCAGTTCAGTCCCCGGCCGGTGAAGTAGAAGATTCCATCGAAGGCCTGGCCGGGAGTTGTATCGGTCGTGAACTCCAACCGTCCCGCAAGCTTGGTCGGATCCGTCGCGCTGAGAATCAGGTTCCCGTCGCGGGCCAAAATACGCACGTGATTCGCGTGCTCGTGGAAAGGGTGCTGCCACCGGCCTTGGCCGATCACGCGTATCAGGGTCAGTTCACCCGGATGCATGTGGGGGTTGCCGTTGTAAGGCTGGTGCGGATATTCGGCTCCATAGTTTGCGTCCATAAGGTCAGGCATCGAACGCCCGTTGATAAGGAAGTACGCGGGATGGTATGGCTCAGTCGGAACTTCGAGACTGCATCCGGGGGCCCCGGCTGTGCACCCCGTCGTCGCCGTAACTTGCGCCAGCGCCGCATTATGAATCCTGGGATCCATCTCCGCGAACTGGAAGAGGTACTCGCGGTCGTAGCAGGTCTCTGGGTGATCATACGCAGCCTGCGAGAGCCGGAAATCGGATTCGCCCCAGTGGACCTGGGCGAGCCTGTTCTTGGCAGGGATACTTGTCGCAGTCGCACCGATGCAGACGCCGGGAACGTGTGCCGGGAGCACAATGACCGCGCCGTAAAGGCCCATCTCGACCTGCAGGTCGCCTTGCGTTCCGCTGTAATAGGAGCGGGTCCCCGGCGATGAGGCAGTAAACGTGTAGGTGACGGTGCCGCCCGGCGCCGCCTCCTGGGTCATCAGGCCAGTCACCCCGCCCGAGGCGGTCACTGTGAACCCCGGAAACAGAATCGATGTGTTGCCGGCCGCCGCAGGCAGATTATTCGTCAGATTGACGGTGACCGACTGACCTTCCGTGACGATCAGTGTTGGGCCAGGAACCTGCATGGTGGGACAAGTGGCGTTTGTGATCGCCGCCGGCGCAAAGCCGGCTGGTGCGCCATTGCATCCGTAGCCCCACGAATAAACAGCATTCCCGTCGGGTTGGTTGAGCAATGCTGTTTGCGCAACCAGATTAAAGGTCGGACCAGTGATGCCTGGAGCCGCAGCGTGAGCCGTCGCCGTTAGCGAAGTCACTACCACCATAACCGCCAGGAGCAGTCGTGTCTTTAAAATCGCGTTTGTCATTTTCATCGGCCTCATTGCTGCTCTCCTTAATTGCAGGTATTTCCGAATGTGCTGCCGCTGACGCTATTGCAGACATGGACCTCTGTCATCAGGCCGCCGAAGTTTTCAGCGTCGTTTGTCAGGTGGTCTAGTTGCGGAGTGAAGAGGTAGAACACGCTGCCCGCTGGATAGAGCGTGGTGTTGCTCGCATCCAGAATCACGTCGAGTGATTCGCCACCGCCGAGAGTGATCGAGTTGGTGTAGTAGTCCATGTTGTTACCGGCCTGATCCCGCAGCAGCTTGGCATTGAATCCGATTACATGCATCTTGATCCCAAGGGAGGCCAGCGTCTGATACTCCGTCACGTCCAGATCCGCTATGCGAAGAAGAGCTTTACCCCCCGCGGGAATATTGATGACCGAAGGCAGCGGCTGCGAGTAGTGCATTCTGCCGTCCGACGATTGCGTGGCCATCGGGCCAGGCGTCACCGTGTCGGGGTAGCTCCGCCCATTCAGGAGAAAGTACTTGTCCTTCATGTCTGCGAAAGCTTCCGGATTGAACGTCATGCCAACAAAGTGAAAGTTCGGATCGAAACCGTGAATCTGAAGCGGGTACTCAACGTCGTACGCCGTCAGGCCGTCGCCGTCGTTGTAGGTGTACTTTTGCGGATTGCCAAGCTTGTCGCTGCCTTGCGTTTTCCCGGTGTTAATTGCCGGCATTGAGGCGCTGCAGAGGATGTCGGCGGCGGGGTTGCAAGCCGTACGCAAATCGACGGTAGCCCCGAGTCCGTTCTGTTGTTGCAACGCGGTATAAAGACTGGTGCCGGCGGGGACGCGATTCTGCCGTGGGCGTACATAGAGTTGCCCAACCATGCCCATCTGTAGGTGTTCGGGAGGCGTGATATGGCAATGCCAGAAGTAAGTACCGGCATCCGGCGCCAGGTAGTAATAAGTGAAGCTGCCGCCGATATTGATCGCCACCGACGCATCCGGGACGCCGTCATAGAACGACGAAGCATTGGGATAACCATGGAAATGGACCGTATGCTGTTCGAACAGGTCAGGCCGCATAATCATGCCTACGTTCGTGAGCGTTAGAAAGAATTCATCATCCTCATCAAACGCCATAAGCGGCGCCGGGATGTTTCCGTTCATTACACCGATGTCCATGATCTGGTGAGGATCCACGTGCCCATCGAGGCAGGGCGTGGTACAAACGCCATCACCGATCCGGTCCAGGTCCGGGGTCAGACCCACGGCGCCGTTGTAAGCGAACGCTCCAGGGATTCCAGACGCATATACACCGCTGGTACCGTCATTGTCTGAGGCTCCGTCCGTTGTAGCAGGATCGCCGGGCAAGAGGGTACCGGAATAGACGCTGTTGAAGGTTTTGGGGAACTCCGTACCCGCCTTACCGGTGGCAATGTCGGCGAGCCCGGACAAAGGTCCGAAAGAGAACATGAACGTTTGCGTTCCGTCCGCCATTGTTGCGTAGCCGTCTCCACCAGAGATCTGTTGACACTTGATGGCTCCGTTCACAGTTCCACTGTTGGGAACCAGGTATCCATTTGCCCCTGCGGTATAGGTCGTCGCACCGGTGTACGCGGGCTCCGTATTGTTCACACCACTATTGGCCTGGTCCGGGTGAGTAACAGTGCTGGTTGGACACTGAACGCGGAATGATTGGGCCGGTGCCCAGGTGGTAAGACCAACGAGAAACGACACAACAAAAAGCGTGCGCAGTGCTCTGCCGCCCATGCAATCCTCCTAAGTGCTCTCATTGCATCTCTGTTTGAATTTGGGTACCAGGTGCTCGGGAGGATACAACAGAAATCTTTGAAAGCTTCTGCAGGATGCGGTGCGTGACTACCCCTCTAGTTTGCTGCTGCGCAAGCATTACAAGGATGTAATGGAGATGTAACTCTCCGGCTGCGATTGACACGTAACGAACCGGTACGCAAGCAATCAACGGAGCCCCTTCCGGGATCATCCAAACAGCGAGGTACACTTCGGAAGCGTGCGAGAGTCACTCCGAATATGTGTCGCTGGATAACTTTTCAGGGTTCGGGTACACAGGATTGCCCCATGCAGTCCAAATCGATCAGCTGCCGGCTTTGCGCCGCGGACAATATCACTTACGTTGAATGAATCGCTAGTGTAAGGATGCCGTCGCACCTTGCGCTGATTCGCCAATGTCTCCGCTTCGCAGAGTTAATTAATCCTTCGATAGTTCAACTTGATCGACCACTTCCGGGCCGCGAGAATACCCGGAGACACCGGAACTGAGCGGAAGATTGATGGCAATCCTGGCTCCGCCTGATGGCGGATTCGATGCAATTACAGTTCCGCCATGAGCCCGCACAACTGCATCGACAAATGCCAATCCCAGCCCATGACCACTTGAGTCTCGCCCCTTTGTATTTCGCTCGAACAGGTGCTGAATGATCTCGGGCGCGAAACCCGGACCATCATCTTGAAGGATGAGCCTGGCCGAATCCTCCGGGCGGAGGTCTACCATCACACGACATCCGGTTGGCAGATGAGTAACTTCATTATCAAAGAGGTTTGAAATCATGCGATGAATCAGGCCCACGTCCGCGCTGATCGTCACCGGCCCAGCATGATGAAAGTCGAGCGTTATATCTTTTTCCGCCATGCTGGGCTGATAGAGATCGATCATGGACGCCAGGGCCTCCTCGAGATCAACCTCGCTTCGAGCCAGCCGAAGAGCATCTGCGTTTGCTTCGGCCACATCGAGAGAGTCTGTCAGGAACTGGCTGAGTCGGTCCAGTACTTCAATCGATGAGGCGATTGAATCCGTCTGTTCCTCCGGAGAACGAGCACTCAACGACGCTTCAAGTCTTCCTCGAACTGCCGTGATCGGGCTGCGGATATCGTGTGCCAGGGAGTCAGTGATGGTGTGCAGCTGATGCATCGAATTTTCGATGCGATCAAGCATGTTGTTCAGGGTTAATGCAAGATGTGCCACCTCATCTGTACGGCTGGTGGTAGGGACCCTGGTTGTCAGATCAGAACGGCCAATCCTCGATGCGGCATCGGTGATAGTTTGAACGTGCTTCAACAGACTTCGAGAGATGGAGAAGACCAACGCAAAGCCGAACAAGACGATAATCAGCCACAACAGAACAAAATAGAAACGAAAGTTATTTAGTATTCGCAATTGATCTTCTTCAGAGAGACCAAGATAGATCCGGCTTCCATCCTCCACTCGGATCGACACGACGCGAAAAGGTACTCCCATGCCATCCACTCTCAGATCGATTGGTTGATCCGGGAGGATTCTCGACCCGTGGATGGCCTTGAGCGTGTCTTCGCCAGCCCCTGCTCCCACCCAGAGCTTCAGTGACCTGTCCTCTCCCTCTTGCAGGAAGAACACGTGATCGTCCGCGTTGCTTAGTGACCTCTTCTTATTGGGAACCTCTTCACGAACCAACTCCGCAATCTCCCCCACAACCTGGCCGTAAAGGGCATCTTTGGGAGTTCGCTCTGCGAAATCACCGAGGAGCGACACCGCTCCCCACAGCCATGCATCGTTCCGATGCTGCATATCATCGGCGACAAAGCGATGAAGAAAGACGAAGACAAGCAACGTGCCGATCGAGAAGGCAAGCGTGCCCCACAAGGAGATTCGCCAGGCGGCACTCCAAGCCACCCGTCTAGGCATTTCGGAGAACATACCCCATGCCTCGCATGGTTCCAATCAAGGGCTTTCGTCCTCCGCCATCCACCTTCGCACGCAAGCGACTCATGTGAACATCGACCACGTTTGTTTTCGGCTCGATGCGCATACCCCACACACGTTCGAGAATCATGGAGCGCGTGACAACTCGACCGGCGTTGCGACAAAGAAATTCAAGTAGCGCGAATTCCTGCGACGTCAGCCGAAGCGGCTTTCCAGACCGAGTCACCTCTCGCTGAATCAAATCCAATTCGAGGTCGAGCACCCGGAGCCGCGTGTTTGAATGTTCCGGACGAGAGTCCCTCTTTAGGAGATTTCTGAGCCTCGCAAGCAATTCTGCAAGTGCGAACGGCTTGGTCAGGTAGTCGTCGCCGCCCTGTTCCAGGCCCTTAACCCTTTCATCAACTGAACGTCGCGCTGACAAGATCAACACCGGAGCTTTTACCCCAACCTGGCGGAGCGAAAGGATCAAGTCAATACCGTCCTGATCTGGCAAACCCAAATCCACGATCAGGATGTCGTACGCGGTATCGGCCGCGAACTTCATCGCTGTCCTGGCGTCTCCGGCAGCATCTATCTGGTACCCAGCTTCCAGAAGAGCATGCTTCAGAAAACGTTGTATGTCGAGTTCGTCCTCAACGAGCAGAAGTCGCATGACGGATCGTAACCTACCAGAAAGGGAAGAAATTGACGGTACATCGGCGAAGCTCACCACCTTCGAGCCCGGCCGATAGACCGAAACGTTCACATTTACTCATTCTCCCGCCAATAACGGGCCGTGCGGAAGGAACGACAAGAGAACTTGCGGCCAATTGTATCCGATTTCCCGGAGGTTGGGATTTCCCTGGCGGCCGTCTCTGATCCAGGGCTCACTTTGGATTGTCCTGCCCCTAAATCCGCGACGTGCTTGTTGAACTGTAATCTGAATTCCAATAAGAATCCCGTATGGGCCCGGCGGAGGACGTTCCACGAAAGCCACGGAATGCCCAACTTCCGCCCGATCGGTTTGAGCCGTGCAACACGAACGCCGGCGGGCACAACAGGATGGCCAGTTTCTGAGAGCAGAACGAAATCGTCTGGATTCGAAGCGCCTTTCTGGCTACGAAGATTCTCCAGAATTGGATACAATACATCGGGGATTTCGATGTTTCTTCTGCGGCCGCGTCTCCAATCGCCCAAACCAACTCGATTCCATTGTGCCCCTACCGCGATGTTCGTCGATGGGACCAGTTCTCCGTCAAGATACCGTTCAGATTCGGTCAGATTTACGTGCTTCCACTGGAGATTGCATATCTCCTGGATGTTCATTCCGGTTGTAATTGTGATAAGGGCAATTTCCTTTTCGGGATACTCCATAAGCTCGAGCATCGCCCTTGTTTGGTCGATGGTCAGATTCTGCTGCACTTTGCCGGCCGCAGGCGGTAGCTTAACCTGGGCCACAGGATTTGAGCCGCTGAAACACCCCTCTCTCTGGGCATGAGAGATGACCGCAAAGATCACGTTCTTGATGTGCTTGACTGTCTGGGCTGAATACCCTCGATCAAATGCAGAGGAAATAATCTGCCGCACATGATCAGGTCTAATATCACATAGGCGAACGTCGTCTAAATACGGCCATCCCGGGACAGATATCAGCCGCGCCTTTCTTTCCTTGCCGGGATCGAACAGATGATTTACTAATTCCGGCGTCAACAGATGCTTAAGAATGGCTTGATAATGGGTCTGACCCGACCGAGTCTTGTGTTCAACATGTTCCGGGATGAACTTGGTTTCGACAAAGAACCCAAGCGTCATCCTGGCATCCTGGATGACTGGATTGTAATTCCGAATCGTCGAAACGCTCATGGCATGCTGGATCGTCAACCGCTCACACGATGAAGCGTCCACCTCACCTCGTTCGGCTACCGATCGATTGGAAACGGCGCTTGTTGTGGCGAAGGCACGCTCTTCTCCTCGCTGCATTGGATAACGCCGAACGTCGTTCGTGCTCCGAAACGTATCTGAGATCATTTTACCCTCGATCAGAAAGCCTTCCATGTCCGTTTGTCCGCTCGCAGTGCTTTCGCAGGGCCATAGTCGCCGCTGGCACAATCCGCCCAACGAAAGACACTGTCACAATCGGGTCAGGCGATCTTGGAAGTACTCAACAATTAATCCCTTCCCCACCGGTGTGGAATAACGGCCAGATGGCTTGCGAAAGGTAATCAATCACATCATGCCGCCGGAGCAGACTTCGCAACCTTGCGATTTCGCAAACATTACCGGATCGTAATGAAAACGTAATCCGATCACTGGAATCCTGGCCGAATTGCCGAAAAGTATTGACTTTCGCTATCACATTATGGCGTGAATAGTAGGGCAACATACCTGTATGCATGGCATCGCCTGGCCGGCACAATTCATTAGGTAGATTCACAAAACCAGAGGCGGCCACTGAGTGGGGGAATGGTCAGACTAATTGATACACAACTCAAAGAGCTCGAATCTTCCGAGTTGATTCGGAACCGTAATTCAGCACGCAAATCGTCACAGGGCGGAAGTTCGCTTTTCCGCGGCGTATCCAAGTGGAATCATTGGCTGGCGTTACTCGCGTTAATCATCTTAATTGGATGTTCGTTCGCCTGGTTCTTCCGCGATTGGAGTTTTTTGCCCTATGAACATGTCGTGCTGTCCCTCCACGGCTCCACTTCCCTGGGGGACGAACTCATGCCTCGACTCGCTGAGGCCTTTCTTCGCGACGAGATGGGAGCCAGCGAAACAGGTTTCAGAATCGCAAGTAAAGATCCAAAGGGCCATTCTTACTTGCACGTGTGGGGCAAGGTTCCTGGAAGGCTTGGGCTGCAGGTCATCGAAATCTATGCATCCGGTTCAAGTGCGGCGTTCGAATGCCTGGCGACTGAAGGCGGCCGACAATCCTGCGACATCGGAATGTCGTCCCGCCCCATTAACGAGTTGGACAAAGAGATCTATCCAGCCTTGAGGAACCTCGGGGACCGAGGCAATGAACATGTGGTTGCCCTGGATGGCATTGCCATTATCGTGAATCCGCAAAATCCTGTAGCACGGCTTTCTGTTCCTCAATTACGCGCTATCTATACCAGCCAAATCACAAACTGGAAGGATGTCGGCGGAATCGATGCCCCCATAGAGATATACGGGCGTGATCGCAACTCAGGCACTTTCGAGATGTTCACCGAGAAAGTGATTGGCAAAGATACAATTGCCAATGCAGAAGTTTCCGCGATCCCCTCAGATCATCAGATAGGTGATAGCAGCTTGATGGTGGATTCGGTTATGCGCTCACGGAACGCCATCGGGTACGTTTCGTCGCCGATGATTAGAGAGGCGAAGGCCCTTCAGATTTCTGACGGAAGTGGTCCCGCCTTTCCTCCGACGGAACTCTCAATCGTGACTGAGGATTATCCAATCTGCAGGCGGTTGCTGCTTTATGACTGGGACGCTCCAGGATCGCTTATGAATGCATTCGTCAGATACGTGGTCTACAAACCCGGGCAAACACTCGTGAGGCAAACGCCTTTCGTCGAATTGACGCCCAAGATTTTTCCCGTCGTTCCACCACAGAATGCACCAGCCGCCTACAAGGACGTTGCCTCGAAATATTCAAGAATCGGGCTCAGTTTTCACTTCTCAAGTGAGCAGGTCGACGCAACAACCGATATCACTAATCAGCTTGATAACCTCGCCCGGGTGAACGTTCTGCGCTTGCGCACGTTTCTTGCACAACATGGTGGAACGGGAGATGACATTCTGCTGATTGGCTTTGCTGATGAACATGAAGGAGGCCTTCCGAGCGAGAACCTAGCCCACAAGAGGTCAGAGAGCGTCGCTACGAGTCTCAGGGCAATCGGGGTAATTGTCCCGTCGCAGAACATTCGAAATTTTGGGTCAGAACTGCCCGTGGCGTCGAATGACACCCCGGAGGGCCGTCGAAAGAACCGAAGAGTCGAGGTTTGGGTGCGCAACGGACTTCAATGACAAACAAATCAATAATGTTCATGGATAAACCCAGTTGCCGGACTGGTTATTTGGGGCATAATGTAATTCACCTCGATCCGTGAACTGGTGACATTTGCGCGCGCCCGTCTTGGGATCGTGCTCAAATGACCTTCGTGCCTTCTGTGGCAAGAGACACGCCGTGCTGGATTTGGTGTCGGTCGCCAAAACTCAATCCGGGGGCATGGGCGCGATTCAACTTGGTTCTTGAGCGCGTTCAATACGGCGGACTCTGTGTTTCTGACGCTACGGCAATTATGAACAGCCTGGGGCATGCCACAAGATTGGCGACCATGGACATCCGGGGCACATGACGACTCGCGGGGGCACGCCGCTTGAACTGACGGGCGCGAATTCGAATTGCTTGAATATCTCATGGTGAATCGCGGCACGGTCGTTTCTCGTGAAATGATAGCCCGGGATGTCTGGAAGACCACCGTTCGCTACACTTCTCTTGATAATGTGATCGGTGTGCACATAGCACGAATCGGTCGCAAGATCGATGACCCGTTCAACATAAGCTGTTGCATACGGTTCGCAGCGTCGGGTTTGTCTTGAGAGCGATGGAGGAGAATTAGTTGCACATTTGGCCCACTTACATCCGAACTCGTCTGACCCTCTGGTACATCGCTATTTTCAGTCTCATCATGGGCTTGTATGTCTCTGCGGCATGCGCCATTCAATACTGGGAGTTGAACGAACAACTTTACCACGCCGAAGTACAGGACATGGAAACGGTAGAGGGTCTGCTCTACTTTACCCCGGATGGGCGGCTTCTTTTGCACGAGGAGTACCATAGCCGTCCTGGGTCGAGGCTCTTGCTCGATCGCTTGATGGAAGTTCTGGATCCTAACGGCGCTGTGCTGTTTCGAAATGAGAAGCTGAACGGACTTGCCCTCGGTGGTCCTCCGCTTCCGCAGGAAGCATCGGTCAGCCACTATGCCAGCAGGATGCGGATCGCTGATGGAAGGCATGTTCTTGTCGTAAGCCACTTTCATCCCGTTCAAGGCAAACGGGTGCTCATCCGGCTGGCATACAGCACCGAGCCGCTCAGGCGCCGCTTGATCGAGTTATTGGTCGTATTGATGCTGGTGTTGCCTCTTGCGCTCATTGCCGCGGGTTTTGCCGGATATCGCGTCGCCGGAAAGGCCCTGAATCCCCTTGCGGCCATGGCTGATCTCACGGAGCAGATCACGGCGACTCGGTTGAGCAGTCGCGTTCCAGTCGAGAATCCCAACGATGAATTCGGTCGCATGGCGTGTGTTTTGAATGGTCTCCTGGAGCGGCTTGAGGAGGCATTTCAGAAACTGCAGCGCTTTACATCTGACGTATCCCACGAGTTGCGGACTCCGCTCGCGTCCATACGCAGCGTTGGCGAAGTCGGCCTGCAACAAAGTCATAGCGATGCCGAATACAAAGACATTTTAGGAAGCATGCTTGAAGAAGTCAGCAGACTGACCTCCATGATCGATACTCTGATGACAATCGCTCATGCCGATTCCGGATCGATCCAGTTGAACCGGACTGTCTTTCCGCTCATGGAGCTTATAGAGGAATCAGTTGGTGTAGTAGACGTCCTCGCAGAAGAAAAAAAACAGACCATATTCGTTGCCGGTGACAGCGCCCTCTCCGTTTCCGCCGATCGTGGCTTTCTCAGAATGGCCGTCATCAATCTGCTCGATAACGCTGTCAAATACTCACCAGTCGGTAGCACCATCCACATACTGTTGGAGCTGTCGACGCAAGAACGACGATACGTCAAACTTGCAATAGCGGATGAAGGGCCCGGAATTCCAATCAGCGAGGCCAGTCGCGTGTTCGATCGTTTCTATCGGCTCGACGGGGGCCGGACTCGAGACGAAGGTGGAGCCGGTCTAGGCCTGGCCATCGCCAAATGGTCAGTGGAAGCACACGGCGGAGAAATACTTCTAGACTCTGAGCTAGGAAGAGGTTCCGCCTTTACGATTCGACTCCCGGCGGTTTGACCAACCTGGTTTTGAGGATCAAGTTCCCATCGAAGGGGAACGCGGGCAGGGTGTGTGGTTTTATCTCCCAAATGCTTCAGCGAGCGTCGCCCCCGAGAAGACATAGTACGTCCCACGAGTGCAACGGTCGCAGCAGTATAATGCCGGACACCCTACGGACAGGCACGCTCAACGCCGCGTCAGGCGCGGGGCTTGCGTGGCGCTTTCGATGCGTCGCCATCGGATCGGCCTCAAGGGGCCGTTTCCTATCAAGGACTTCACCTCGATTGCTGTCGTATCCTATTTCCGTGACCACCAAGGGCTCGTTTCTATAAGCAGTAAGGGCTACGAGCTCCTCGTGCGCGAAATCTACCAGCAGATGCTTGATCAGGACCAAGCGCTGAACGTAGTCGTGCAACACAACGTTCAAAAAGCCGGGTCGTGCCACCAGTCATCAGATTGATGTCTGTTGGGAATTTTGGCTCGGGGAGTTACCCACAAAGTAGCCGTCCAAGCTAAAACGTGGAAAAACCCAATTCGCAAGGGGGATGTTCTCACATTCAAGGGTGTCCTGGAGGATCTCCACGGGACCATAGGTATCATGGTTACGTCGTCACGGTACCAGAAGGGCGCGGTTGATGTGGCCAAAGCCGCTGGGATAATGATTTGCAATCTACAAGAGAATCTCGGGTCGCCTGTCTGTTGTTACCCCGGCGCAACTCTCACCTTCAGGATGAAAGGATTCTTAAGGCTCCCGATGGCAGCCTTCTCGGCGCGCTTGCCGATGTCGAGCAAAAGATCCCCGCATTGTCCGATTTGACGCTAAAAGCAGATAGTGGGTGGCACCAAGCGAATGATCCATTGCCTGAACCTATGGCATCGATTAACCTCCCTGAACCGGTTCAGTTTTACGATCAGGATGGGAAAGTGCTGATTACTCTAACGAGAATCTTGGCGGAGTTTTACGCGGAAATGCATCGAGAGGGTCAGATGACCGCGCGGAAGACTCACAGATTCGAGAATCCCACATTCGTGAAACTGGTCGACCCTCCCATCACAATCAAGAGGAGAGCCTTTCAGCAACTATTGTGTTTACACCCAAGATAACGGAGACGGTGTTCAAAGCGCCAAACGTTGCTATTTTTATCCTAAAGAGTCTCCTCGGCGGAGCAGAACATCACATTGTTACCAGAAATCCTTGACAATGAAAGAGGGAAGTTTCTTGGCGCACTTTCTTGCAAAGCAAAGCTCTTCGGGAGCACGGTAAGCGTGCGAATGAGCGAAAGGTCCTCAACTTCCTCGCCAGACGTGACAGAAATGCGAAGAACGCCGTCAATTGCCATAAGCTTCTCCGGGGAAAACGCTGAATGTGATCATCGTCACGCGATTCGCTACCGCATTGATCCACGGCCCGATGCTCGGTTTGTGCTGAGCGCTGCCGAACTCGAATGGTGTTTGAGGCTGCCGATACGCTATGGTGAGCTTCTCAAGCTGCGTTGGATACACTTCCTTTGTGCCTACGAAACTGTTCACGCATAAACAGGGGCGGTATCTCGCGTTCATCTACTACTACAGCAAAATCAACGGCCGTCCTCCGACAGAGGCCGAGATGCAGAGGTACTTTCGCGTCAGCCCGCCGTCTGTTCACCAAATGGTCGTCACGCTCGAAGCCAACGGCTACATTGAGCGAACTCCCGGGCAGGGACGATCCCTCAGGCTTCTGCTCGCCCGCGGAGACCTTCCGGACCTGGAATAATTGGAGTGCTCTCAGAGCAGATAGAGCAAACGTCGCAGTTGCGACCGTATCTGTGGTCTCTGTGCATCCACATAACCGGCCAACTCGTATTGATAAACGTCTGCCAAACCGCAGCCAGAAACCGAGGAAATTCCTTCGCGAATTCCGGGCTGCTCTCTGCCGCCTGAGCGAAGCGAACAAGCTTTTCGCGGATCAGGTAGTCAAGAGCGCTCTTCACACCGAACCGTCGCCGGATGCTTTTCGTGGCCTTGCACTGCAGTACCCAGATCTTCTCGCAACGCATTCGCTCAGATTAAATTCCTCTTCCCATCGGCCGCAATGTAGGGCGGTCTTCTCGGGGCAGCATTTCGGAACCCGAAAGCGAATCCAGTTGTCCATTTTGCCATCCGCTCGGAAGTAAATGTGGGAATGGATCCAGCTCCGTTCGCCGATCTAGCCCGTTCCAAGAAGCTGGCGGCATCGCGCCTGCGGCCCTCATTAGAGAACGGGCCGCCATTGAGCTGAGCGATTGAGGATCATGGTTCGGTGGCGAATTGAAAGGAAGTGCTTGTATGCATTGATGTTGGCGCACATGTGGCAGTAAATGGACACGGGAAAAATGGACATGCCGTAGACGCGCGCCCCCGCAATCTATAGATATGAAAGGCGTTATATATATGGACACGATCTTCATAATATATTTCCGTTCTGAGAATGATCGCCTATCCGGCCGTAGCCAATTCGCGTTGAACGCGCGGCTGGATGACGAACGCCGATCCGAGCGCGAGGCATGCGGCAATCGCCCACAGTCCTGCCGAATAGCTGTGGGTCGCGTCGCGGAGCCAGCCCATGGCGTAGGGCCCGGCGAAGGCTCCCACGGCCCCGGCTGAGTTAACGATCGCAATGGCCGCGCCCGCCGCTTTCCCGCTCAGCCGGCTGGTTGCCACGCTCCAGAAGATGGGCAGCGAGGCCAGCAATCCTATGGCCGCGAGACAGAAGCTTGCCACAGCCGCGGATAAGCTATGCGACAAGCCTGCGCAGGCAAAGCCCGAAGCCGCGGCCAGGAACAACAACGGCAAGGCGCGATGGCCGCGCTGCAGGCTGGCCCACAACAAGGCGAGAGCGCCGGCTCCAAACGCCAGCGCGGACCACCAGCCCGTCGCCAGCGTGGATGCCCCGGCAGATACCAGAACTTTGGGCAGGAAGAAACTGAGCCCGTACATGCCCGTGCTCCACAGGAAGTAGGCAATGGAGTCGCGCAGCACCCGGGGCCACGACCGGCTGGTTCTTTGGCGCTGGCCCTGTTCTTCGCTGCGCATGGCTTGTTTGAGTTCTTCCTTTTCGGCCGGCGAAAGCCATGCCGCCGACCATGGACCATCGGCGAGCGCGAACCATGTCACCGCGCCCAGCAGCAAAGCCGGCGCGCCTTCGATGAGAAAGAGCCACTGCCATCCCTTGAGTCCCGCAACCTGGTTCATGAGCAGGATATGGGCAGAGATTGGCGAGCCGATGAAGTTGCACAGGGGCAGCGCGAGCAGAAACAGCGCCAGAACACGCGTGCGCTTCGAGCGCGGCAGCCAGAAGGTGAAGTAGTAAATGACACCGGGATAAAAGCCGGACTCCGCAATTCCGAGCAGGAATCGTGCGCCGATATAGGTGGGCGGGCTGACAACAAACGCAGTCGCCATCGAGACCACACCCCACGCCACCATGAGAATCGCCAGCCAGCACCGCGCTCCCATGCGTGCGAGGACGAGGTTGGCAGGAACCTGAAACAGGCAGTAGCTGAGAAAGAACACCCCCGCCGCAAACCCGTAGAGGGTTTCGGAAATCCCCAGGTCGCGATTCATGGTCAGGGCCGCGAAGCTGATGTTGACCCGATCGAGAAATGCGACCAGGTAGAGCAACATGAGAAAAGGGACGAGACGCCAGGCAATCTTGCGGTAGAGGGGATTCACTGGACCCGCACTCACTTGCCGCCCAGTTCTTTGACGAAGGCGTAGAAGAAGTCCAGCGATTTCCAGTAGGACTCGACCGGCAGGCGTTCGTCCTGGCCGTGAGCGCGGTCGTCGTCGCGTTCGAGCGCGATGGCGGAGTAGCCATAACTGGGGATGCCGGCCTGCGCAAAATAGATGGAGTCGCTGGCCCCGTTCTCCATCACCGGAGTGACCGGGATGCCCGGCCAGATGGCCTGCGTGAGACGCGTCAGGGGCTCGAAGACTTCCTTGATGGGAGCCGGAGGCGCCATGGCCTTGCGCTCCGGCGCCAGATCGGAGAGCGCCCCGGCGTCGGAGACGTATTTCACTGTCAGCCGGTTGTCGCCGAAGACGCCGATGAGCTGTTGGCGAATCTCCTCGGGCGAGTGGCCGGGAAAAATGCGGCAATTCACGTTGGCCTGCGCGGTTTGAGGAAGAGCGTTATTGGCGTGGCCTCCGGAGAGACGCGTGGCAACACAGGTGGTGCGGAAATTGGAGTTGAAGCTCGGTTCTTCGCTGAGTCGCGCGGCCGCGGCCGGATCTGGCGGCGTGGCGAGGATGGCGCGGATGTCGTCGGCCGTCTGGCCCTTTTCCTGGGTAGCGAGATTTTGGAAATAGGTGCGCGTGATTTCGTTCAACTCGAAGGGAAAGGTGTAAGCGGCGAGCTTGTTCAGCGCGGTAGTGAGCTCATAGATGGCGTTGTCAGGACGGGGGCGGGAGCTGTGCCCGCCGGGATTAATGGCCGTGACCTGGTAATCGGCGTAGACCTTCTCGGTGGCTTCGACGTCGGCCACGACCGGGCGGCCGTGATCGAGTTCAACGCCGCCCGAGTCGGGGTTGATGACATAGGCGGCGTCGACCAGGTCGCGATGTTGCTGCACCAGCCACGCGGCGCCATTGAACTTGCCGCCTTCCTCGTCGGCAGTGAGAGCCAGGATCAGGTCGCGCTTCGGCTTGTAGCCCTCGCGGTGCAGGCGCAAAAATGTGGCCACAAGCGCGGCATCGGAATCCTTCATGTCCTGCGTGCCGCGGCCGTAGAAGTAGCCGCCCTTTTCGACAAACTCAAAGGGATCGGTGTGCCAGTCAGAGCGAAGCGCCTCGACCACATCCATATGGCAGAGGAAGAGAACCGGCTTCTCCGTTGAAGACTGGGCAGCACGGATGCGGACGACCAGGTTCTGCTTGCGCGCATCAGGTCCGAGCAGGTTGACGTCCTCGCGCGCAAAACCGGCGTCGAGAAAGCGTTTCATCATGGCTTCAGAACCGGTGGTGACGTTGCCCTGGGGGGTGTCGGTGGTGTTGATCTCGATGAGTTGCTTGAAGATTTCGCGGGCCTCGGCGCGGTTGGCGCGGGACGTGGGAACAACCGCGGTCTCGGACGAGGGGTCGTTTTCTCCGGGCTGAGCCATCGATGCCGGGGCGAGGAATGAAAGACAGAGAATCAGAGCAATGGAGACGGCGCGCAAGGCGCCGCTGATTGGGTTGAGACGCATGAGCGCATTGTATCGTCCGGTTCCGCGGCCGGGCCGGTCTTCATCTGCACGACAAGACGAGTCGGGGCCGCAGGCCGGGTTTGCGCACGCTCCAAAGTTGCGCAAGGGGGCAAAGCGATTTATCGTGATCCCGCTCTATTTTTCGAGGTGTTGGATGAGGCACAAGCACTTTGCAATCGCTTTTCTCTTTTTCTTGACTGCCGTTGTCGCGGCACAGAATGGTCCCGCCCGGCCGAAGATCACAGGCGTTTCGCATCTCGCGGTGTACACATCCGATGCCGCGGCCACCGAGCACTACTACACAGCCGTGATTGGCGCGGTGAAAATGCCCGACCCGGAGAACCCGAAAGGCGTGCGCTACGCGCTGAGCGGCACGCAGTTTGTAGAGGTGCTGCCCATGCCCCCGGATGCGGGGGTCAACCGCATGGATCACGCCGCACTGAACACCACCGATGCCGAGGGTATGCGCAAGTACCTGGCAGCCAAAGGATGGAAGGTTCCGGCCGCGATCACGAAGGGCTCCGACGGAGGCAAGTGGTTTGCCGTCGATGATCCGGAGGGCAACAAGATCCAGTTTGTGCAGCCGCCGGCCAATGCAAAGGTGGACGCGCCCAACGCGATCGGACACCACATCATTCACGTCGGATTCCTGGTGCACAGCCGCGAGAAGGAAGACACGTTCTATCGCGATCTGCTGGGATTCAGGCCCTACTGGTGGGGCGGCATGACGGATGCCAAGGTGGACTGGGTTAGCCAGCAGGTTCCCGACGGGCATGACTGGGTGGAGTACATGCTCGCTGCCGGGCCCGGGACGGGGATTCCGGCCACCATGTCTCAGCGTACGCTGGGGGTGCTGGATCACATTGCCATCGGGCAAAAGTCGGTGGATGAGGCGCACAAGACCCTAAAGGATGCGGGGCGCCTCGAGGGAGTGCGATGCGACGAGAACACAAAAATTGGCAAGGACGGCAAAGGGCAATTCAACATGTACGATCCGGATGGCATCCGGGCGGAACTGATGAACTTCCACGCCACGGAGAAGCCGTGTTGCAGCGAATTTACGGCACAAGATCCTGCGGAATGAGGCACGAAATGATGCGGAAATTTTTATTAGTTTTGGTCTTGTTTGGCGGCTTGACCGCGGAGGCGCAGAAACTCTCGCCGAAGTGGGAGGAGTTAACAGCGGGCGATTTCGTTCAGGCGATCCACCAGTCGCAGGGCGTGTGCGTCCTGCCTTTCGGAATTCTCGAAAAGCACGGGCCGCATCTGCCCATCGGCACCGACCTGCTGGATGTGCGGTACGCGGTGATGAACGCCGTCGGGCAGGAGTACGCTGTCGTGTTTCCCGAGTACTATTTCGGGCAGATCTTCGAGGCGCAGCAGGAACCCGGCACCATTGCCTACAGCCTGACCACGCAGCTCACACTGCTGCAGGAAACGGTGAAGGAGATGGCTCGCAACGGCTGCAAGAAGATCGCGATCGTGAACGGGCACGGGGGCAACAATTCGCTGCTGCCGCTGTTCGCGCAGGCCCAGTTGGCCACGCCGCGCGACTACGTGGTGTATGTGGTCGGGCTGCCGCAAAGGAGCGCTCCCGGTCGTCCGGCGATGAAGAGCGATCCCAAGAACGACCAGCATGCCGGCGAGACCGAGACTTCAGCCATGCTCGCCGCGCGCCCTGACCTGGTGCACATGGATCGCGCGGAACAGGAATCGGGCGCCGACCAGCACCGCCTGAACCTGCCTGACTCGGTGTACACGGGCATCTGGTGGTACGCGAAATTCCCGGATCACTACTCGGGTGTCGGTTCGGCAGCGACCAAAGAGTTGGGCGAGTTCGACCAGAAGTCGTGGTCGAGCCAGATCGCCGAGGCCATCAAGTCCATCAAGGCGGACTCGGAGAGCCTGCGGCTGCAGAATGAGTTTTTCGAGAAGACGCAGCATCCGCTGGATACGAAGCAGTAGCCAACCGCGAGACCCCGCTTGTCTTCGAAGCAGCATGAATCCCGACCGGTTCCGCGGTTGACGTGTCGGGTCATATGCTGGGCGGAAAGGCCGACGCAGGTGGAAAGATCCCAACGGACTGCAACGTCCGTGGTCCCATCCAGGAATCCGTGACCATCCCGCTGACCGTGAATCAAGGCAAAGCAAAGGTGGGTGTTCCGTTATGGGGCCCTTGCAGGCCTGCGATAAGATGGATTGCCGCGCTGACTCCCCTCTCGGAAGCTCCGAACGTTGAAAGGGAACACCCGATGACGCGTCATCTGTATTTGCACCATTTTCTGTGCCCCCAATCTGCTTTTCTCACCCTTTTCGCAATCCTGCTGCTCGGCCTGTCGTCGCCTGCCGCCATTGCCCAGGCAAATGAATGGACGTGGATGGGCGGGAATAGCACATTTGCCGGCACCTTCGGCCCTGAAACCGGTTCGCCGGGCGTATACGGCACTCTGGACCAGGCCGCCAAAACCAATATTCCCGGCGGCCGACTGGGGGCAGTGAGCTGGACTGACGCCCAGGGCAATTTCTGGCTCTTCGGCGGCGCGGGCTTCGATTCACTGGCGACATTCGGATTCCTCAACGACCTCTGGAAATTCGATCCGTCCACCAGTGAATGGACCTGGATGAGTGGGAGCAGTACCATCCCCGGGTTTAACGGCGGCCCGCCCGGATATTACGGCACACTCGGAACGCCTTCCGCCCAGAATGTGCCCGGGGGGCGCTCCGGTGCCCTGGCCTGGACTGACTCGAATGGCGACCTCTGGCTCTTTGGCGGGGGCGGCTTCGATTCCAAAGGCATCATGGGAAACCTCAACGATCTCTGGAAATACAGCACATCCACCGCGGAGTGGACCTGGGTCGGCGGTGCCAGCGTGCTGGGCTCGAGCGGCAGTATCGCGGGCAAATACGGAACATTGGGCTCGCTGACCTCGGGCAGTTACCCGGGAAGCCGGAATAACGCAGTGCCCTGGGTCGACAACAGCGGCAATCTCTGGATGTTTGGAGGTTACGGAGAGGACTCCCTGGATCAGGCCGGGTGGCTGAGCGATCTTTGGAAATTCGTTCCTGCGGCGGGCCAATGGGCGTGGATGGGCGGGAACAGTGCTCTTCCCCCGGGTGGGGGATCGGGCTGGCCCGGAGTCTACGGCACTTTGGGCAAAACCGATGCCGCCAATCACCCCGGAGGCCGTGAAACCGCCGAGGGCTGGGTCGATAACAGCGGCAAGCTGTGGCTTTTCGGAGGAAACGGCTTCATCCAGGTTGGCTCGGCCATAACCAATGGGTTTCTCAACGATCTGTGGGAATTCGATCCTTCCACAAATGAATGGACATGGATGGGCGGCAGCGACACGCTTCCTGTAAGCTGTTTTAGCTCTGGGAGCAACTGCGGCCAGCCCGGCGTCTATGGCTCACTCGGCGCCTTCGCTGCCGCGAACACGCCCGGAAGCCGCGCCTCCATCACTTCGTGGGTGGATCAGCAAGGCAACTTCTGGCTCTTCGGGGGGATTGGCTACGATTCGACCAGCGCAGTCGGGTTCCTCAACGACGCCTGGAAGTTCGACGTGTCCAGGCACGAGTGGGCATGGCTTGGCGGAAGCAACACCGTGGGGAAGACAGGCGGACAACCGGGCATGTATGGAACGCTCGGCACAGAAGCAGCAGGAAATGTCCCCGGAGGCCGTGATTCAGCGGTGGGATGGGTAGATCTCGCGGGAAACCTCTGGATGATGGGGGGAAACGGGCTCGATTCGAGCGGCGCGGTCGGCTATCTGAATGACCTCTGGAAACTGCAGATCGTAACGTCCACGCCAGTCTTCGCTCCTTCGTCCGGCACCTACACATCGATCCAGAATGTGAAGATCACTGATCCCACTCCCAATGCCGCCATCTACTACACCACCGATGGGACCACGCCGACATCGGCCTCGACTCTCTATACCGGGCCAATCACCGTCGCTTCCACGGAAACCATACAGGCGGTCGCCATTGCAACCAGCTATTACCCGAGCGCCATTGCCAGCGCAGCGTTCACCGTCAATCTCCCGCCCGCGGCTCCGCCTGTCTTCAGTGTGCCCGCAGGGACGTACACCTCGGCGCAATCCGTTTCAATCAGCGACACAACCACCGCAGCCACGATCTACTACACTCTCGACGGAACAACCCCCACTACCTCATCAACTACGTACACCCGGCCGATTATGGTCTCTTCGACGGCAACCATGGAAGCCATCGCCGTGGCCAGCGGCTATTCGGTCAGTACCATCTCTACGGCTGCCTATGTGCTGCCCGTAACCTTTACTTTCGCCGGTTCACCCGCATCGCTGACTCTGAGTGCCGGTGGACAGGGTACAGTCACGTTCACTCTCACACCGCAAAACGGCTTCAACTCCACTGTGACTTTTGCCTGCTCCGGATTACCTGCTGGAGCGAGCTGCTCGTTCAACCCGACCTCGGTTACCCCCACCCAATCCACCAGTGACGTGCTCACCATCGCTGTTCCCGCGAATTCCGCGGCATTGCCGGCCGGACTGCGCTCAACGTGGCCTGTCAGCGCGCTCGCGCTGGGGCTCTCCCTGGTCGGCTTGATACGACGCCGGCGCCGCCCGGCGTGGCTCCTGCTGATGACGGCCTGCGCGAGCTTCGGCCTCGTCGCAGCCTGCGGTGGAGGCTCCTCGTCGCCCACTCCGACTCCGACCACGTCGACAGTGACCGTGACTGCTTCGTCGGGCTCGATCCGGCAGACGGCAACGGTTTCGGTCACGGTGAATTGACCAGGCTCAGGCAAACGTCCGCGTGTCCCGGCTCATCATGCGGACACGGATTTGCCCGGTGCGGATTATGGTTCCCCGGGGCTTTCCGACCGCGCCACCTGGTTGATGATTCTTTGGATAATGACGTTCTGCACGTGAATATGACCGGCCACGTCGGGGACGAACTCGGTGACGAAATTGCCGATGGGGGTGAACGCGAGGGCGGTTCCGTAGCGCTGGGCCGTCGCTGAGGCGTTGGTTTGCCTCCCCGGAACATAGAAGTTGCCGATTTCGTCTTCGACGGCAAACCCCACCAGGTTCGCATAATTCAGCATGCCCTTGCCGTTATCCCCCTGCGTCCACACCACCTGCAGGATTCCATGGCCGATGCGACGCATGATGCCGGCGTTGGGCATGCGGTGGTAATGCGGATCCTGATGGGCAACTGAACAAATGAGAAAGGTGCCCACGAACTCGCCGGTCAGACCCTGGGTGAAATTGACCCCAACGTTTTTGCCCCAACCCGCCATGCCGGGGCCGTAATCCGAGTGGGAATCGGAACCGACGGCAATGGCCGATGTAGCCAGGATCGTGAGGTTGTTGATGGGATCAGCCACATTGCGCACGGCCAGCCATGCTTTGTCTTTGGGAGTGAGAGGCTTGTCGTGCGGGCCATCCACGAATCGATCGTAGCGCTTGGCCCAGGTCATTTTGCAGGGGGCTGTGTCGGCCTGTCGTGCGACCGGAGGGTCCGGCTTTGCACCGTTTGTGGTGCTTGCGGCGATTTGAGTCGCTGTACCGTCCGGTTTCTTCGGCTCCGAACAGGGTTTCGTATTCATGAGCGCGGCGGCGACCGGTATCTGCGGAGCAGGCGCATCGGGCACGGCCGCGGAGTCGGCAGGCGGCGCCGGGCTTTGCCCGGCCCGCACGCAGACGGACGTCGCCAGCACTGCCACGGCCGAAATGGCGATTATGCCTCCGGTCCGAGCAACTTGTCCCGCCCGGAAGGGTCTGTGGAAGCTGAAATGTGCGCCGATGCTTCGCCCTCCCGGCCTTCCCCAAGACCTTGTCAGTTCGATTGTTGTCCAAAGAGGGTTGGTTGTTTGCCGCTGCGGCCTAATTCGCCGAAAGCGGCCCGACAACCCGGCTAGCGAATCCGGGATTCTTATTGTCTATTGGTTGGGACGAAATTTCGTTGACGAAGGTCACAGGGGAAAGTGTGATTCTCCCCCGAGAGTTAAAGAGAATTAAGCCGTGGTTCACTCCTTGTTTCGCCGAAGCCGATCCTTTAGTGACCATCGGGGCACATCAACCGCCTACCCGGTTGACGCGGAGCATCCCGCGCTCCAGACTGAAAACGGGTCGATAGCCCATGTGAACTACGAGGACAAAGAGCCATGAGCACATATCCTCCACCGCCGGGTTCGGGTCCGAGTTCGGGTCCGGGGAGTGTCGGCAGCCGGATCGAGGAAGCGGTCGAGCTGATCGAAATGGAACTGCGTCACGCCATCGCTTACGTGAACGACGCGGTCATTCCCCAGGTTCGGCGCGAGTCCATCCTGGCCATGCGCAGTCTTTCCGATACGCTGCGCAACCTGGCCGATCGCATCGACCGCCAGCATCCACCGAGGGGCCCGCAAACCTGATGATCATGCGCGCAGGCCGGAGGGGAGATTGCAAAACGGGATTCGCGGCCCCGGCCGTCCTTCTCATCCTGACCGTTCTTCTGGCCGGCTGCTCCCATCACCGCAAAACCGCGAACAAGGTTCCGCCGACCGCACCTCCCGTCGAGGAAACCTATCCCGCGCCGCCACCCTCTCCGCCGCCGTCTCCCAGCGCCTCCAATCTGCCTCCGTCGCGCATTCCTCCCACGCCGCTGCCTCCCGGAGGCGTGAGCGCCGAAGATATTCGCTATGTGAATAGCCATCCGCCCCTGCTGACCGAAGTGGGCCTGGCCACCTGGTACACGGCGCCCTACAAAGGACGTCGCTCCGCCAACGGAGAAGTGTTCGACGATACGGCCATGACAGCGGCGCATCGGACGTTGCCCATGGGATCGCTGATCGTAGTTACCAACCTCACCACAGGCCAGTGGGCCGCCATGCGCATCAGCGATCGCGGGCCGTTCATCGAAGGCCGCGTCGTCGACCTGACCGTGGCATCGGCCAAGGCCACGGGCGTCTACCGAGCCGGAATCGTTCGCGTCCGGGTGGACGTGTACCAGACCCCCAAACCCATCGACAGCGGCGGCCGCTGGTGCGTCCAGATCGGCGCCTTTCACAGCGAACACCAGGCCATCAAGCTCAAGTCGCAGCTCCTGAGCAAGTACCCCGATGCCAGCGTGATTGAATTCCCAGGGCAGGAGAACAGCAGCTTCTGGGTACGAATCCGCCCCCAGGGCGACAATCGCGAGCAGGCAGAGCTCATTGCAAGCAAGCTGAAGCCAGCCGAGGGCGAAGCGTTTCTCACCCGGTTGGACTGAGGACGCAAGAGGCCCGGTTCGCCACGAACCCGTCGGAATTCACTTGTTGCGGTTGCGCCTGCCCCTTCCTGGGGGATAATGTGATGCGAACCTCGAAACGGAGTCCCCAACGCCCGCTTTTCCTCGTTGGGGGGTTGGAACGGAGTGCGCCATGGCAACTCAGGTCCCTGCGGTTCAAGCGTTGGGAGTCCGGCTCAATTACCCCGCTATTGTTACGGCAGCAATCGCCGGTTTTTTGCTTGAAGCGGGCTGGTATTCGGCCTTTTACAAGCTCTGGCTCGAGGGAATCGGACGGACCGATGAGTGGCTGAAACAGAACAGTCCCAATCGCGCGCTGCAATTCTTGATTGCCCTGGTGTGCACGGCGGTCGTTGCCGGGGCGGTCTCCTGCGTGATCCAGACGACCGGCCGGCAGACGTTACTGCGCGGCATCTGGGTAGGGGCGCTGCTCGGTCTGGGCCTGGTTCTGCCCATCTTCGGCCTCGAATACATCTTTGAAGTCCGCACCATCGAATTGCTGCTAATCAACGCCGGATTCTGGATCGTCGGCATGATGCTGATGGGTGCGATCGTCGGCGCGTGGAAGGCCAAAGCGGCCAGCTGAGTCGGATAGCTCAAGATCAAGTTGCCCCCGCTATCTGGTAGTTTTGCCAGTTCAAGGGCTGCTTTAACCGGCGATATACCTATTCTGTAAGCCAAGCGACATATCAGCCCCAACTTCGGTGGTCCTGCTCTTTCGACGGCTGCAGTCGGAACCAGACAAATCTCCCACTCGAAACGTAGTCCAAGGGTGTCTGGCACCCCTCTGCGTGTTCTACAACCGTCACCTGGCCGAGCGTTGCCGCGCCCTCGGCGGAAAACCCTGAATAAAAAAGGACACCGGAATGCGTAGCCGCAACGTTACTCATCTAGCTCTGGCACTGCAACTCGGGCTTGCGATGGCTGCCAGTTTCACCCCGACGCTTCACGCGCAGGCGAAGAAGCCCAACATACTTGTCATCTTCGGAGATGACGTGGGCTACTGGAACGTCAGCGCGTATAACCGCGGCATGATCGGGTACAGGACGCCCAACATCGATCGGCTCGCCAAAGAGGGAGCGTTGTTCACCAACTACTACGCTCAGCAAAGTTGCACGGCGGGGCGCGCGGCCTTCATCACCGGACAAAGCCCGATTCGCACGGGACTGACCAAGGTTGGTCTCCCCGGCTCTCCGATCGGCCTGCAGAAGCAGGACCCCACCATTGCGGAATTGCTCAAGCCACTGGGATACATGACCTTCCAAAACGGCAAAAACCATCTTGGGGATCGCAACGAGTTCCTGCCCACCGTACACGGGTTCGATGAGTTCTTTGGAAACCTCTATCACCTGAATTCTGAAGAGGAACCGGAGAATGTCGATTATCCCCAGGACCCCCAGTTCAGAGCCATGTTTGGACCCCGTGGAATGCTCAAATGTAAAGCGACTGCTACCGACAATC
>Ga0206842_1031_pt1 | contig 37540 bp, 28 predicted proteins | sample Alteio_BWOrgCont_23_FD_152861 | JGI IMG/M metagenome (GOLD analysis project Ga0206842, IMG submission 152861) | Enriched cells from forest soil in Barre Woods Harvard Forest LTER site, Petersham, Massachusetts, United States -... | ecosystem: Environmental > Terrestrial > Soil > Temperate forest >...
TAATCAGATAACACGGGAACGAAGGCTTGTGAAAAAGAACCTTCGGCGAATAAACGGCGCAATAAATTGGGAATACGAAAAGCAGTGGAGAAGGCATCAAACTGAGCGCCGGCGCCAAAAATGGAAGCGGTAACCATATCACGCAGGAAGCCAAATACGCGCGAAATCATGGTCATGCTAATGATGACGGAAGTGGATTTGACCAGGCTTTTGCTCACGAATAAACCCAAAATATGCAATAAAGAGCATGAGTTTACACTATTTAATGGCTAAAAAAACCGCTGCAAGGGCTTGAAAGAATTTTACCAATAAGGTAATATCTGTTCAATAAATTGACTAAAAAGCATAGTCTAATAAATTCAAACACATACGAGCGAGTATAAAAATAATGCCACGTAAACCAGGTGGTGCGCAGGGTAATAAAGCCCCAGTGCAACCGGCCGTATCCAAAAAAGCTTCACCGCAAAAGGCGAGTATTTCCGCGAAAAATAAGGTCGCGCCTGTTAAAAACAAAAAGCGCAAAAAGACGGATGGCGCTTTCAGTCTGAAAAAATTTAATAAAAAAAATCGCTCAGCCAACGAATCACGTGGTAATCCTCTTAATTTTCTCACTGCACCCACCACTGAAGATTATCGGTCGACATTTAGAGTGGTGATAGATGAATTACGTGTAGGTCATGCAAAATTATCTCCCCGCAAAACCAATCGATATGTACGACATGCGTTAAAAAAAGATTTGCCTTTATCCTATGGTGAAATCAGCAAGCTTCAGACCGATGGTAGCTTGCTGATGTTTAGTCCCAGCAAGAAAAAAGGCAGTAAAAGAATACATGTTTTGCAACCAGCCATTTCGACGGGATCAATGATTGTGTATGACAATATCGATCGTGTCAGATACGAACGCATGACATCATTACATGTGCAAGTATCAGAAAAGCTCAAGGATGTAGATAAATATATTGATGAACTTAAATATCAGGAAGCATGTATCACGGCTGATTCCTTAAAAAAAGTGAGAGAAGAAGATAAGGAAACCGGTGGTATCAGACAGCCAACGCAACGTCAGGTCATGACTGCCAGTGCACAGGATTATGTGAATGCGACTGAATTAGTGCGAACGGGAATCAAGGCAGAATGGTTGCATCTGATTGCCAAACGTTTATTACTAATGAAATATGCGCAATGCCAGGAAAATTTTATCGCAGCTTCTTATGGTGCAAATCGCATCATGGGAGCATTGATTGAAAATGATATTCCATTTCTGGTAGCGAATTATCCTCAGGGTGTGACATTAAAAATTAGTGCGCATATGGTCAAGGATGCGGATTCGAATAAGAAAAAACCTGAATATTTACCTATTGGCACGACAATGGATTTTGAAATTACTACTGATGATGGATTGAGAATTCTACACGTGATTGATTTGCAGGATGATGTGATGCCAACGCGTGATATGCAAAAATATTTTCATTCCATGCATAGTGCATTAGTCAATATGAGTAAAAATATTGAAACTGTGCCAGATGAAAATGAACCAGTCGATGTTGTAGCGCATTGTGGACTTGCAAACAACCCCACCCTATAATTTCCCACTTTATTTCTGGCTATGAGCAACCAGCACATGATAACCACACGTATGCGTGAGCAAACCCAATTGATTAATGGTCCTGCTGGCAAGCTGGAAGTTGCCGTCAGTGAAGCGACAGAAAATGCACGTCAGGCGTTGGGTGTGGTTTGTCATCCGCATCCGCTTTATGGTGGCACCATGCACAATAAAATTGTCACGACACTGGCCAAGACTTTTCAGGGCATGGGGGTGACAACCGTACGCTTTAATTTTCGCGGTGTGATGGGAAGTGAAGGGCGATACGATTGTGGTAATGGAGAATTTGAGGATTTGCTCGCGGTGATTAACTGGTTGCAACAGGAGCGTGGCAAAAAAGAATTGTGGCTGGCTGGATTTTCCTTTGGTTCATATATTGCAGCGAAAGCAGCGACAGAATTAGCGACGAGCAAGTTGGTGACAATAGCGCCACCCGTGCAGCATTTTCCCATGAAAGATTTGCCAGCGATTACTTGTCCGTGGGTGTTGGTCCAGGGCGAGCGGGATGATGTCGTGCCACCAGATGCAGTATTTGCGTGGGCTGAAAGCCGCAAGCCGCAGCCGGTGGTGATTCGGTTTCCAGATGCTGGTCATTATTTTCATGGGCAGTTGAGTGAGTTGCGTACGAAGATCGAGGAAGCGTTGCAGGCGTGAGGGGGTGGAGCGGAGAGCTGTCATCCTGAGCGCGGCTCTTGCTTTTGCGCGAAGGATCTCGTGAGGAGTGCGCATGACTCCATCACGAGATCCTTCGCGCAAAAGCAAGAGCCGCGCGCTCAGGATGACAGCTCTCGCAACATGCTCAGGATGACAGCTCTCCGTATATGAATGGATTGCTTCGGCTGAAAAGTGCCTCGCAATGACGGACTCAATTATGCGGCTTGAATGAACCTTCATCTGGATTTTCCAGCTGCTGTTTCAATTCCTCAGCCTGTTTTGCGGATAACACCAAATCTTTTTTACCCATAATCTTTTCGATAACCTCTGGATCACGCAGCATTTTTTCCACGCTTTCTTCATGATCCCTATTGTCAGTTTCGCTCAGCTTAGTCTTGTATTTGACAGCACTATCATCCGGTTCAGGATAACGTTGATAATCTTGCGCCAGTTTGAAATAAGCTTTGATATCTCGCGCCATTTCTTCCGGCATATGTTCATCCATGGTGAAGATATTATCTTTTTCACTCGCAGGTAACTTGGCATAAATTCTTTCGACAAAACGAATCGCTGCGACCAGACGGAGTTTCCTCTCGACTTGCCTGAAGTCATCGGTATAAGCAAATGAAGCGGAATATTCACCACCATTGATACCTAAACCTGTCCTTACTTTACAGGTTTGTTGCTGAAATAAATGATTGTCCGATTTTTTAACTGCATAGGTATCTTCATCAATACGATATTGCGTCTGTTTAAACTCACTGTCTTTTGCCTTGTGAAGAGGAATAGTCGCGCCAGCAATGTGTACTGATTGTGGGGCAAAACTTTTTCGTAATTCATTATCAATGAGTTGCATGTTCGCATTTACATCCTGACTCAACGAAATGTAACGACTTTTTACTTGCGAATATGTCATGACACTTTTGACAGGCTGTGGTTTTTGCTGATTTATTTTGCCAATCGCTTTTTCCAGCTTGCTAACCGCTGTTTTCATCTCATCAATTTTATTTGTTTCAGGCTTTGATGCTGATGCCATATTTTTGATTGTTGATTGCGTGCGCTCAAGCAGTTTATTACTTTCCTGCAATAGCGCATCGAGCTGCTCTTTCGCATGTGGCGCATTGGAATGTCTGCTCATTTTGGCGCGTGTTTCCAGATTATTAATGGAGCGTACAAGTAGATCAGCAAGTTTTGCATTATCAACAATCATGTTTTCTTCAAGTGGTGCAAAAGATAATCGATGCATGGCTAACAGTTTTTTCGCATTCGTGCCAAATTTTTCAATATTGGTATTAATTTTTTTGAACGTGTCATTCAGAAGATCAGGTTGCTCGCTCGCATCTTTCAATTCCAGTTTAATTTCATCTGCTGCTAAATTGAGTTCCTGATAGTCAGTAGCAAATTTGATTTGCGCAGTATCTTCACTATTGATGGATGGAATTTCTACTGCATCGAGATCGAATTTGATTTTGTTGAAATCATTCTGCCAGGCTTCAATTTGTTGTTCGATGGAAAATGAATTATCCAGTTGGTTAGCAGATTTATTTTCCCGATCGAGATCAGGTCTGTCGATCAGTGTACGTGCAACATTCATGCCAGTATCAGTCTTGAATTGTTTGCCAGCCTGTCGCGCCATTGTCGTAATGGCTTTGTAATCTTTGTTTTTCCTGAGGGTTGCAACATAAGGCTCATGTATTTTTCCTGTGGCACGATCATAAAATCTCAGTATTTGATCGCTGGCTTCCGATGCAGTGTCGTTAGTGACAGCGACATCATTTAACGTTGCTTTCATATTGGCTAGCGTTGGTTCTGCAATCATCTTTTGTAATTGCGAGATTTTTTTTGTTTGCAGCGGCAAGGAAAGGTTACGCAAATTCTCCAGATTATTTATTGCTGCATCATATTTTTTTCTGATATGTGCAACAGGAACTTTATTGTCTTCCAGGTTTTTCAGATAAAGAACTTCTCTGTTGATAACATATCTAAGCTCTGCGCGTGATTTTTCAATATTAACTTTTGTTGCAAACTCATCGAGTAATGCTTGGCGTTGTTGTAAATCATCATAACGATTGGTATTGAACTGTTGGTCTTTGATATTTTGCAGTTCAACTCCCAAATCATCTTTCAGATTGGATTTGTTACTTTTAGAGGAAAGCTGCAAACCATTCGTATAATCCAGTTGCTTTTGAAAAGTGCGCAATTGCTCTTGCTGGCTGGAAGCAAGTGATTCAATGGTAACCTTGTGCCAGTCGGATAATTCATGGCGATTGGCAGAGGATTGTATAGCGAGTGCTGCAAGTAATTGCGGAGATCGCTCAGGAGAATGTAATTGATCGATAATCAATTTATCTATTTGCTGAAGCTTCTGATAATGATCAATACCTGATGACGGCGCATTATCCAGTTGCTTGAGGATACCAGTAACATCATGGCTGTTATTGTTTATATAATCGATCAACGTATTTTCAACATCCCTGGTAAGTTCATTCAATTGACTCTGGGATTTGACATTATCCAGGGCTTGATTGATATGTACTAATTTTTTAGCAGTGGGTACATCGACAGATTCGAGTAAATTATTATTAATTAATTGTTTTAAATTATTACCAGCGTCTTGTATTTTTTTATCAGCATTTTTCTGCGTTGCTTCTAGTTTGGAAGTGGCTTTATCTACGTCTTGTATTTGCTTACCCAGCTCGCGGTGGGCATCGATGAATTCAGAAAGGCGCAATTCATCAAATGAATTAATCATTTGATAAAGTGGCAATGATGCATCTTTGGTAATGATAGCTTCGGCATTCTGTGTGCCATTTAGGTCAGCAAGCTTTATTCTTTGAATAACATTTTCTGCATTCTGTTTGTTGTATGCTTTGATGAATTGGCGATATTCCTTTTCAAGTTGTTGAGCGCTTTGGGCAATCTCTGCCAATTGTTGATGGCGTGATGCAAATGCAGAAATGTTTTGTGGTGGTGTTAACTGCTTTGCTTGAACGAGCAACTGATCAGCATTTTTAAACCGTTCTTTCGCGAGTAAATTCAGTTGATTTTGGATATCACCTGCTCCAAGAAATGTGGTGTATTTTAATAAACGGTTAAAAATCTCCTGATGTTGCGTTAGGCTATTCAATTTATCTTCTAATTTAGTATCCGTAACGGACATCTTTTCTTCGAGTTGAGCTGCCAAAATATTAAATGCGCTCTTTGCAATAGGTAATAGATTGACTTGTCGACGTAATTCGGCGAAATCGCGCTGCAATTGTGAAAATTCAGTAGTGTATCGATACTCCCCGACGTGCTTATCAAGCATTTTCACAAGGTCAGTACGCTCTTTATCCAGCGTTTTCGATTCAACTTTTGCCTGAGTTATTTTCGCATTTGGCTTGCCGATTATTTTTTGAGGAGTGGTTAATAACTTATTTGTACCTGTATTTTTTGCTTTTAATAAACCCTCATTCTGTTTTTTTAACACATCAATTGATTGAATGACATTATTTATCGCAGCTACATAACGTTTATGCTCGCTGATATCAGCCTGAATGGCTGGAGGACTCAGGTTGGCAAGATGTTGTTTGTTTGCTTCATAGGCTTGCTGTGCATCCGCATAACGTTCGCGATTATATTTTTCATTGGCAACTTTGGCAGTTGCCGGCTTTTCCAGCTTTTCAGCTGGTTTTTGCAGATTGATGACAGAATCACGACGCGGAATAGCGAGCATCGATTTTTGCCTGGAAGGGGTTTTGACTAATTTCTTCAACGTATTGGCTTGCAGGAATGTATTGAATAATTGATATTCCGGTTTAAGGTTTTTGGTATTGGCATCATAGTATTCCTGCAATCTTTGTAATGCCTGTGGCTCGCGATCTTTCGCATCAGTAACACGATAGGTAAACAAACCATTACGCCAGTTAGCGGGGATTTTTTTATCTTGCAAGAGATCTGCAATGAGAGAATAAGCATCATTGCTGGCATCTTGCGATTTATTTCCCTTGGTATATTGATTGATCTGTTGCTGCGCTTGCTTGAGTATTTCCTGATATTTCATTGCATCTGCTTGACGCAAATTCTCCAGGAAAGTATTGATGCCTGTGATGTCTGGTTGTAAAAAAACTTTGTCTTGAATCTTGTTATAACCTTCATTGATGTAATTCGTCATCTCGGCCTTATCAATGGATGAGGTAGTATTTTGTCGATAATTTTCCAGTAAAATAATTTTTTCAAGTAATTCCATTCTGGAATAGGCTTTAAGCTGGGCATCGCGTTTTGGTAAAGGTAATTGTGCTTCCTGCTTATTTTGCGCGGAGTTAATTTTCTCGAGATTTTCCTGCACTGCTGACAATTGATTATTTGTATCATTGAGAAAGGAATCAAGTTGCTTTGTGAGCATGACAGAATTTTGTTTATCAATGACCAGTTTTAATTGGGTAGCAGTTGTATTTTTTAAGCGGTTAATTTCATCATTGTCAGTGGTCTTGACTTGTTTGAATTGCTGATCAAGACGCAGGTAATCATCTTCAAAACTTTTAATCGAAGCGAGGTTTTTTTCAAAATCGTTATTCAGTTTGGCTAATTCAGCGAAAGTCATGGTATTGGAAAAACTACCATCACTGAGTTTCTGTTTTGCATCATCACTAATTTTTTGTGCGACTGGAGCAAATGCAGTAAATGCAAAGTTGTCATGGATAGCGTCGAACATTTCACGTGCTTTGCTGGCATCCTGATTGCTAATATTAAGTTGATTGATTTTTTGCTGTATCTCATCCTCGTAATCTGCTGCATTAGCATAAAGTGGGTTGATTTGAATAATGCGTGTATCGACCAGTAAATGAAAGGATGGATAAACAGGGAAACAGTAAGCAGTAGAATCGTTATTCTGCTCCTGTGAAAATTTCAGCAAAACATCCTGCAGGTGATCAGGATTATCATAATTTATTAATTTGTCATGTGCAGACAAGCCAATAGTTTGCAGGTCTTTTTGTGTTGCAGTAATGACATCCTCACTAATATTTTTAGTGGCGAGTAAATAGATTTCATCAACGTCCTGCAAGACAGAAAGCATATTATGTTTTTTTTCATCATCGGCTATGGAATATTCATCGAGATGCAGATAGCCAACACGTACAAAACGTTCATCCAGCGTGAGTTGCTTGCGTACTTCTTTTAATTGCTCAATAACATCAGCCATGTTTTTTGTACGCACATCAGGATTTGCCGCCGTCATTTGCTGTACGAGTTGCTGCATCGCTAGCGCTGGTTTTTCCGTCAATATTTTACGCGGCTGACCATTAATCAATTGCTCTTCATTATGAATATCGTTTATTAAATTCAATGCATTCGGATCATCAATGGAAAGTTCAATGTTTTTCGTCAAGGCAAATGCTTCAGCATAAGTTTTGCCGAGTGCATAAATATCGGTAGCTTTCGTTGGATTCATATTATCTTTGTTGTAGATTTCAGGCGCCATATAACCCATGGTTCCTGGACTGAAGTTTTCAGCCAGTTCGATTTTGCTAGCGGTAAGCAGAATATTATCTGGCTTGATATCGCCATAAGTTTGGTTGCCATCGTGTAATTGCTTAATCGCTTCAGCTACTTCGATGGCTTTATTAATCCAGGAAATATTGGGCATGGCATAACGATTTGCCTCAATCACTTGCATGAGGTTTTTCTTTTCCAGATTTTCAGTTGGGATATTTCGCCATTCATACGTCATTTGTTTTGGTGCGGTTTTTGCTGAGCTTGATGGAGCACTCGTTTCCTGCAAGTTTTTAAATTGATTTAACATCCTGTCAATAGCAAGATTTTTTTGCTTGCTCGCTGGTTGATCAGGTTTGCGTATTTGGTCGACGGGAGGTTTTTTTTGTTCGACGAAAGGTTTTTGTTCCTGGCTAATATATTCTTTTGCTGTTTGATTAAATTTTTTTTCCAGAATTTCCAGAGTGGTGGTATTGGGGGTTTTTTTGCTATTTTCTACCTGTAATTTTAATTCTACCAAGTCTATCCTGGTAAACGTGAAGTCACTATCATGTTTAGCATAATATTTAATAGCCTCATCAATATTTTTTATTAATTTATCTGCTCGTAAAGAAAGTGTTTCATCTGGACGTGGTCGGATGATGTCAGTTTTCTTTTTATCATTTTGAGAAGTAATTGCCAGCTTCGCTAAAATATGATTGGCTAAATCATCCAGTTTGTTATCGTTTTCGCTAAAGTTAAAAATTTGGTTGGCTGATTCAAGAGTTTCTAGCAATAGAAGAATATCGTTCTTTTTGGAATTATGGCTGAATGAGTTTATTGTTGCGAGTGCCTTGTCAGTCACTTGAATATCTCTAAATTCGCCCGTGCTACTAAACAAGCTTCTTAACGGCTCGTTGATTTTTTCAAGCACTTCGGGATGTGTCAATGCAATCGTTCGTGAGTCCATAGCTAATCCTCAGTTATCCGCCAAATGTTTTTTGAAACCAGCTTTTTTCTTCTGGATATTTAGCAAGCGTGACATCTTTTGAGCCGGTGATTGCTTTTATAATATCTGGGTTGTGTAAATGTTTATTCATCGCCTTTAAATATTCCTTATCTTTTAATACCGCGTTTTCACTGATCTGATAAGGGGTAAGTTCTGGCCATTTACCTTTGGCTAAATAGCAAAAAGCAAGCATGGCTTTTTCCAGGTTGCGTGGCATATCACCGCCTAATTCCAAATAACCTGCTATTTCCTGAAAGCTACTTTCAGGAAATTTTTCTCTGATGAATTTTGCAGCGTCAACTAATAATTGAGAATCCGTTTCTTCCAGGCAATCCATGCCGCCACCATGGTTGAATAATGCAACACTCTCGCCATTTATATTGGCAACAGCAAGTTGTGTTTTCACTTCAACAATTTTTGCATTCGGTGAAATGTTTAATTGTGGATTAGCCTGGCTGTATTTTGCTATGGCATCAGCGTCGGTGAGGTAATAAGCATCTTGCGGATTAGTACGTACCTGGTTTTCCTGTAATTCATCTACCATCACGAATTTTTCTTTCGTACGCAGGATGGCAATATTATGTTGCGGCGTGGCCGGATTATTGGCACCTGTCTGAATGGTAGCAATTGCCTCAGCCAACTTTTGCGCTTCAGTTCCTTGCAGATCGTGATAATTTCTCACGCCACTTTTACCAAAGGAACGAACTTTTTTGTAATCTGGTGTATTTAATTCTGTGAGTGCGGATTGCAATGCGCCACGCTGTTTAACCAAACCGAGAATATCATCATCATATAATTTCTCATTGGCGCTCATCTTGCCGATGAGAACATTGATTTTTGTCATTTGCTCTTCGCAGTTGGTGCGATCAATATTTATATTTTCCCTTTCAGAACGCGAGCCAAGTCTGGTGTAAGCTTGTTGAATAATTTCCTCAACGTGTTTATTCACTTCTGCGATATCTTCTTTTTCAGTTTTGAAGAAACCATTATTTTTACTATGCAGAAATGGGTTGGCATAATTTTCCAGTTCCATAGCCAGCGTTTTAAGTTCCTGATAATGTTTTTCCTGTTTGTCAGGGGCAGGTGCTGTTAAACCACTTTGCAGATAATTATCATATTCTGCGCGGAATTTGCTGTTCACGGGCATGAGCTGGGCGAGTGTTTTCAGTAAACGCTGGTATTCAATACGTTCTGGATTCATGTTGGCCATGATGGAAATATCATCCACATTTTTATTGCGAATATCTTTTGCCGAATATTTTTTATTGAAGGCATTAAATGCTTCCAGTGCTTTTGCCAATTGCTTTTCCTTGTCATAAGTAATGACTTGAATGGCAGGCTTGTTGTTGCTCACAGGATTTGCTATTGCAGCCTTGTGTTCTTTTATTTCATTTATCTGACTGAAAAGCATTGCGACAGTCGCATCAGCAAGAGCAGGCATATATGTTCTGATTGCTGTAGCAAATGCTGTTGAACCCTGGTTGAATGCGTTATCCATTTTTTTAAAAGGTTCATCGAAAGCTTCCTGATTTTTTACCAGTGAGCGCAATACAGTTTCGCGATGTTCATTACTTTCAATTAACTGCTGCAAAGGAGGAAATACAGCTGAATCAGCGATTAATTTGTGATATTTGAGTTGGCCATGTATATGTTTTGCTATGCTTTCCGTGATCGCATCCTTTTCTTTTGGCGGGATAGGTGAAGAAAAATCTAGCGTATCAGGTTCTTTCAGCAAGCTAACTATTTCGGCGTAAGATTTATTTTGCAAATTAGCAGTAGCAATGGATGAATTACTATTAACATCCACTCCGTGCAACTGCATGGCATAAAAGGTGGCGATTGTTTTGGATGCCCAATTATCATTTTTTTCGAACATTTCCCTGACTGGATGGAATGGCAACATGAATCTCGCCGCCAGTGTTTCTGGAATATCATTATCACGAAAGCGTTGTTTGAGTTCCTGCAAGTTGTTGGCAGTCAGAAAAGCCTTAACTTCTTCGGGCCGAGATAAACTACGAAAATGTTTTTTTAGTGCTACCTGGTTTAGCGACAAGGCGGTATCAAGTGATTTCGATTGATTAAGCAAGCGTTGATATTGTTGTTCAGCAAAAACATAAGTTGCTAGCTCGCGAATTTTTTCCTGTGGATTTTGCACATCAGGATGAAAATATAATACTTGCGCTGGCGTGCGTCCTGGTTTTTTCTGATAAAGCTTGTTTAATTCTTCGGAAATGGTGCGTACGTTTTGATTGTCATCAGCAGCATTGGCAATAATGGTATTGAAATAACCTGCATAATTCGTATTAACATTGATTTCTCGCGGCAAGCCAATAGCGACATCTTTAAAAGCGCCAGATGCAAATAATGCCTGAAATCTATCGTGGAGTTTGTCTAGTGTTGCCTGATTGGTTCTTGGTGCAGTGTGATCAATGTTGTTGATGTTGATTTCAATTTCATTGTCACTCGTTGCAGTGTTGAGTGGATCTGCACCTTGTTTTACTCGAGATAATCCTGAATCCTGTTCATTATCATCGACAAGATCAGATAAATCCTTTAACCAGCTTTCCATGTCATTGATAACAGGCTTGTCAGTATTTTTTACAGGTTTTTTAAAGCTGACATTGGTTGATCGGACATCCTGTTTTTTGTTTTTTACGGGTCGTTCAGCGGCGATTTTCGCGATATCTTCCTGTTGTTGTTTGAGGAATGCCTGTGTCAGCGGAATGCTTTGGTTAATGGTGTTTATCAGGTCATCAAATTTTTTTCTTCCTTCACTTGCTTCATCAGCTCGCAGTTCTTTAATCTGATTAAGAAGTTCATTCGCTGTTTTTTGCAGCGCCAGGTCTTCGTTGGTGATGGCAAGCTGATTGATAATCTCATTAATTTCATTTCCAGGATGAGTAGCAACACCAATGGCTAATTTATTGATGTATTCAGGTGTATTGGCGAGCAATCTGCTTTTGACGATATGTGCGTTTTGTATGAGCCAGTTTTTTGTCTCTGCTTTATTATTTTTTTCCATGACGTTTAGCAGATAATTAAATTGTACTTCGGCGTAAATAAGACTGGATATGTTTTGTAATTCAGTTGTGCTGGGAGGATTTGAACTACGCTGTATAAAAGCGAGGCCAAAGAGTTCCTGTTTTATGGTGTTAAGTGATTTTGCAGTATCTTGCAAGTTACGTATTTTTTCATCCAGACCTGAAATGTCTGTGTTTTCATTGGTGAGACCAACAAATTCCCTGATTTTATTTTCAAGCGTGATTCTCGACATTGTCATTTCTTGCCCCTCGTAACCATTTTTTAATATATCTATATGTTTATAGATATTTTAACGTAATTTCTCAAGCTTGTAGCAGCCAGAGTTTGCAAATCACACTAACTCTTTCAAAATTAAGCGGAACAATTGTGAAAGGGTAAATTAAATAATTCTTAAAAATTGTAAATGGTGTGGTGAATAAGGAGCTGTCATTCGGAGAGCTGTCATCCTGCAACGGAGAGCTGTCATCCTGAGCGCGGCTCTTGCTTTTGCGCGAAGGATCCCATGATGAATCCGTGAACTCATTGAGGGATCCTTCGCGCAAAAGCAAGAGCCGCGCTCAGGATGACAGCTCTCCGTTGCAGGATGACAGCTCTCCGAATGACAGCTCCTTATTCACCACCCCGCTTTAGTCACGCCGTCCTCTTATCCACCCTTTGGACGCGGCGAGTAGGACGTTGTCTCGCGTTGAACTTTTTCCTTATGTTCTTTGGTATTAATTCCCGCCAATTCCTGTTTGCTAACCGGGGCATTTGGAGAATTAGCGATACCGGTTTCCACAATCGGATCACGCATCAGCTTTTCTGCTGCAGCGCGATAATTGCTATCAATCGATCGTGCAAGTGCAGCAGGAAGTTGTGGAACAGGATAATTACCAACCGCACGTTCACAATAAACAACAATCGCTTTCATCATGCGTGGATCAAAACTCGCATTAAATTCAAAATCCATTCCATATTGGTCTGGTGTCAAGCCGCCAAAATAATTGCGTACGAACTTACCCGCTTCAATCATGATATCTGCATTCAGCTCCACTTCTTTTGGTATGTATTTCATGACTTCATTGCAATCCATAAAACCAACACGTGTGCCATTCATATTGGCAAATGCGGTTTTGATTTGTAATTGCAGTTCATTGGTAACGGGTGGTTGTTGTGGATGATCAGCATTGTATTGGGCAATTGCATTGGCATCCCTGATTTTAATTGTCTGCTCAGGGAATTTATAAAACTTGTTATCTGTTTGTGGATCAGTCGATTTGAATTTTTCCGCATTTCTGAGAATGCCAACTTGTGGTTGTGCAGCGACATTATTGTTGCCAGTAAGGTTAGCAATACACAAAGATATTTTATCATTCAGGCTAGCTGCAGGATTTAGATCGACAGGGGCAGGCATATCCATGGTGTGAGCGCTTCCGATGTACACGCTCATTTTGTTGTAGGCAGGATCAGTCACTGTCTTGAATGTGTTATTTATTCTTGCCTTACATCTTTTAAGTTTTTCAATAGCATCGTCATGATTTCTTTCCTGCACCATTCTGCCAATGACAACATTAATTCTGTCCATTTCTTCCAGCAGTGATTCTGTTACTTTGTCACGATTGCTATCGTTTCTTGTTGATTGTGCACCCATCAGTCGATGCGCGCGCTCCATCAAGCGATCAGCATGCGCTTCAATAATCGATATATCGCGCTTATCTTTTTTAAATAAAGGAATTCTGCTGGGCTGACCAATGAATTCATTTGCATAGGCTTCAATTTCACGCGCAGATTCCTTGAGCTCATTGTAGGCTTTTTCATTTTTGGGTTGGTAATTGAGATAAGCATTAATTTTTCCCGTGAGCGGACTTCCCTCAAAGGTGCGTAGATCATCTAGCGCTTGATCAAAAAGCGGATGGTTATTCGCCATATCAGCGAATTTATTTCCTTTCATGAGTTGATTAATGTTCTGCAGCAGCTCAACCATATCTTTTGCATTATTATTATTGAGATCTTTTTTCGCTTCAGATGCTATTAATTCATTGGGTCGCTTTTGCTGTTGTCTGTTTTGTTTCAATTGATCATTTAAAACTTTTAACTCGTCTTGCGCTGTTTTTAATTCTGCCTGACGTGTAGCTACAGTAGCCTGATTTTGCTGCTGATTTTGTGGCGTTGATTGTGCCAACGCTTGCTGTGCCTGGGTTAATTGAGTAGTAATTAGCTGTATGTCATTCCTCTTCTGATTTATTAAATTGGTCAGACGAGCTTCTTCCTGTTGCAGTTGAACTAACAATTGTCTTGATGTGAGTGGAGCAGCAGGGTTTTGTGGTGGCTGTGGCTGTGGCTGTGGCTGTGGCTGTGGCTGTTGCTGCTGTTGCTGCTGTTGCTGATTCTGCTGTTGCTGTTGAGGTGCATTTGCAATGATCATGTCTGTTAATTGGTTTATTCTCTTTTTTATTGTTTCTGCCGACATATTGCTGGGCGTATGCAACAACGCATTACTGCCATCATGTGGGTGCATATAGGTATTTAGTGAGTCTTTAATTAGATCAGCTGTAGTAGTCAGATCTTCTATTACTGGCTCTCCTGCATTATTTGCATTCGATTTTTTTGGTGGAATTAAATTGTTCAACTCATTTAGTAAATATGCAAAGTTTGCAGCAATTGCTTTGCCATCAGCATCCACTCCACCAAGAATGAAATCTTTAAAATCTCCATCTCTGAATGCATTTTGTAATTCCGCATTAGCAATTCCATTAATGGTCGCAGTGCTTGATGCATGTGTGGGTTGAGAGGTTGGAGCAACTGGTTTTTTGAAAGTCACTTCAGTAACAAAAGCATTGTCACTGGCATTGTCATTTTTAGCTGCAGCAATTCGTTGTCTGGATGCTTTAATATGATCCTCTAATCTTTTTTTTGCAGCTTCAATCTGAATATCTGTTTGATCGGGAAAATGTATAAGTATATCTGTTGCTTTGCCTATTTTAGTTGCATCATTTTTCGCGCCTGTACCTTCCTGTTCGGTCACTAGACTGGTTATTAAAAAAGATGCATCTTCATCTTTAATTACATACTCCTTGTTTTCATTTTCATCTTTTATACCCACAGCAATATCATTTAATTGACCCTTTTCAAATGCATCTGCCAATTCGGGGTCTATTTTTCTAATCCCGGCGATGGTTTTTGGATGAGTTTTCAACTTCGGCATTGTGAATCCCTCGTTTTATCTGAGCAATCTATATATACATTTTAGTCTAATTTCATGTTTTTGATGGGAAGTTCTGCAACCCTATCAAAGTAATTGAGATCATTTTACTCCTCCTGAAGTTAAGGGATTATTAATGAGTAAAAAATCATCAATTTCAGGGCGCAAATGAGAATGATTCTCATCCGTATTGACAAACGACAGCGGCGGTATGATACTTGGCTTCATCTCGAAATAACAAGGCTTTATCATGCAAATTGCAGACTTAAAGGTTGGCCATACTGCAAAAATCATCGCGCTTAAGGCAGGAAATAAGCTATATCGCCAACGTTTGATCGCGATAGGCCTCATCCCTGGGACGCAATTTACCGTCTCACGCATGGCGCCGTTGGGCGATCCTATCGAAATTCTGGTACGCGGTTTTGCCCTGAGTTTGCGCAAGGGTGAAGCGAGTATTCTGCAAATCGAGCCCATCTAAACAAAAAAGAGCCGACTATGACATCTTGCTGCAATAAAAAAGCCCAATCACAACAGGTATCACGCACCATCGCCCTGGTTGGTAATCCTAATTGCGGTAAAACTACTTTGTTTAATGCCTTAACCGGTGCGCGTCAGCGTATTGGTAATTGGCCAGGTGTGACGGTTGAGCGTAAGAGCGGCTATTTCACCCATTGCAAGGAGACGGTGGAAGTAGTGGATTTGCCAGGTGTTTATACCTTGATGCAAGCATCGGAAACATCTGCTATCGATGAACGTATTGCAATCGAATATCTTTTGCAGGCAAAGGCTGATGTCATTGTCAATATCGTCGATGCGAGTAATCTCGAACGACATTTGTATCTCACTACACAATTACTGGAAATGGGTGCACCGATTATCCTCGCGCTGAATATGATGGATATTGCTGCGAATAAAAAAATTCATATCGATATAAAACAATTATCAAAAATATTGGGTTGCCCAGTGGTCGCGTTGAAAGCGAATCAGGGCAATGGTGTGCAGGAATTAAAACAAATGGTGCGGGATAATATTCCCCCATCCGCCTGTCGGCACCTTCCCCCTGGGGGGGAAGGAGTTCTTGCTGAACGGCATCAGGTGATCATGACTGCTATTAAACGTATCAGCTCACAGCTTGATACCCACGCACAGCGTGACTGGCTTGCAATGCGTTTGCTCGAAGATGATGTCTATGCACGCGATCAAGTAACGCCGGATGTACTCTTGCAAACGCGAGAAGAGCAGGAAAAGATTCAGCAGCAAACCGGTGAAGATGCCGATATTTTATTGGCTGATGCGCGTTATCGTTTTATTCAGAATATCTTGCAGCAATGTTTGTCACGCACCGCTACACACACAACTTCTGCAACAACACGTATTGATCGTATCGTGTTAAATCGTATCGCGGGCATTCCGATTTTTCTCGCCGTCATGTATTTGCTATTTGTTTTTTCCATCAATATCGGCGGTGCATTTCAGGAATTTTTTGATATCAGCAGTCAGACAATTTTCGTCGATGGTTTTGCTTATTGGCTAAATCAATGGCATGCACCGGCGTGGTTGATTGCGTTACTGGCAAATGGTATTGGCAAAGGTATCAATACGACCATCACATTTATTCCGGTGATTGGTTCGATGTTTTTATTTCTCGCGTTTCTCGAAGATTCTGGTTACATGGCGCGTGCGGCATTTGTGATTGATCGCTTCATGCGCATGCTGGGATTACCAGGCAAAGCATTTGTGCCGATGATTGTCGGATTTGGCTGTAATGTACCTGCTGTGATGGGTGCGCGCACGCTCGAAAATAAACGTGATCGTATTCTCACTATCATGATGACGCCATTCATGTCCTGCGGCGCAAGGCTCGCTATTTTTGCTATTTTCACGACTGCCTTCTTTCCCGTCGGTGGACAAAATATTGTTTTCGCACTTTATCTGATTGGTATTTTCATGGCTGTTTTAACGGGATTTTTGCTGCGTAGCACTTTACTTAAGGGTGAACCGGCACCGCTGGTGATGGAATTACCGCAATATCATTTTCCACGTATCAATACAGTTGCATTGCATGCCTGGCAGCGTTTAAAAGGTTTTGTGTTTCGCGCGGGCAGTCTCATTGTTCCCATTTGTATTTTGATTGGTGCGTTAAATGCCTTGAATATTGATGGCAGTATTAATACGGGTGAAGGTGATAGCAAATCCGTGTTATCTGCGATTGGTCAGTCAGTCACACCGTTGTTTGCACCGATGGGAATGCATGATGATAATTGGCCGGCGATGGTGGGATTAGTAACAGGCGTGCTCGCGAAAGAAGTGGTGATTGGTACGTTAAATACCTTGTATTCGCAAGTTGGACATTTTGCTGCAGCAAATGGAGTAGAGACCTTCAGTCTCATGAATGGATTAACCGATGCGCTGCGTTCCATTCCGCAAAATTTAAGTCAGATGACACATGTGTTTGGAAATCCCGTGCTCGCGCAAGCTCCGATCAGCACCATGAATCAAGGTGTATATGGTTTGATGTATCAGCGCTTTGATGGGCAGATTGGTGCATTTGCATATTTATTATTTGTGTTGCTGTATTTTCCCTGCATTTCCACGATGGCAGTGATGATGCGTGAATTGCATCGTGGCTGGGCGATATTTTCTGCCTTGTGGATGAGTGGTGTGGCTTATGGTGCAGCAGTTGTCTTTTATCAGACAGCAACTTTTGTGCGACATCCTGGTTCATCGTCGTTATGGATTATTTCTATCGTGATATTATTTCTTGCAACCATTACAGCAGGACGCTGGTATGCGAACGGCAATCAGCCGATGGCGGAGGCAGCATGAGTTTGATCGATATCAAGCAGCACATGATGAAAGTGAGATTGGCAACACTGGCGAGCTTGTGTTTGTTATTCAATGCCGAACCGGAAAATTTGCGCTGCATGCTGCAACACTGGATGCGCAAGGGCAGGATTCGCCAATGTACGAAGCAACCTGCTTGCGGCAGTCGTTGTTTCAAATGCCCAACAGCGGCAACGGAAATATATGAATGGGTGGACGTCATCCCGCAGATTATGTAAGTTAAAATCTTTTAATAATTCTGTAAATGGAGCATCCCATGGCGCAACCTGCGCTTGTTGCTGAAATTCCACCGCAAGTGGTGAACGAGCTTGCTTCCTATCCACCTTTTGATCTCAATCGTTACATCAAGGCGCCGGGTGATGAAAAACTCACTTTCACCGCAGAATTAAAAGATGGCAGTGCATTGCCAAAAGGCATGATACTAACGAGCGATGGTATCCTGACTGGTATTCCTGCCAAAAATACGCAAGGTTTGTATGAAATAAATGTCACCGCAGATAGTGACACCGCAACTTTTTCCACCACGTTCACCTTGAATATCAAACCAGGTCTCACCGAAACAGAAGCAAATTATCTCGAGAAATTAAAAACACAAGTCTGGGAAGCGATGGAAAAAAATCTTCCCATTCCACAATTGCAGGAATTAATGCAATTGCCCATCAGTGAACTGGATATTTATTATTTGCTGGAACGCTGGGGAACGTTAACAATATGGAATGCATTTGATCTCGATCCACCTTCAGAAAAAAAATTATTGAACTTGAAAGGCGCGAGTAAACATTACGATGTGTATGATCGCGGCTCGAGTCTCATCATGTGTCCCAGGGATTTGTTTTCACACGAACGCACACTCGCTGATGGCATGCAAACTGCCAGAGCCATGGCGCGCGAAGTCTATGATCGTGGCTGGACAATTGAGATGGCTGGCTTGCATAAATGGATACGCAATGTCTGGGTTGAACTGCAACTGCTGGGCGATAAAAACGGCAAGTATATTGATATTATTAATTTTACTCCGTCAAAAGGTGATCAAAATGCGTATTCCGCTGAAGTAACCAATAACACCAGAAACGTGCCAGATTAAGAAAATACTAAGATTCATTTGCTATATTTGAAGGATAAAAAGCGAGGTTTATATGCCAGGTCCAGATGATCAAGCCTTAACAGGCGAACAATTAACAGACAAGGATAAAGCGCAAAACGACCAGGAAGCCATCCGTCAACGACAGGTGCAAGAGTATTTGCGTGCCGATAGAGCTTTTAACAGGCGTTATGAAGAAAACTTGCTTAGACAGCATCGCGTCATCAGTTTTGAATGGTTAACCGGTGTCGAAGAACCGGATCCTGAAGATGAATTGAAAAATATGCAGGGCGGCATTCTTTATGCCAAAGATCCTGTGCAAAAGAAAATGGCGGAATATGGCAAGTATGCTGTTTTACTTGGTACCGAGAAATCCCGTCAGGAATATCAGATCGAATTTAGTGCCAAAGGTGTCAAACCTCATCCCATGACACCAGCAGGCTGGGAAGCTGCTATCGATTTTATCGCGATGAAAACGAGAGCAAGTACCATTGTTTTACAAGTGCCAGGAGATCCGAAGGCACCTGAAGTTGCCATTGATAATTTATTAATGTGGACGTCAATGTGTATCAAGAAAGGACTGGGTGTGGAATTATCACCTGAAGCTGATTATTTCCTTCGTGGTATTACAGGAGATAGTAATCATTCCATTAGATTGCTGGAAAGAAAAAAACTGGTAATGGAAGCGATCGATCTTGCCAATGCGCGTCTTGCTGAATCGAAAGTTTATGCAGCAGCAGCGGAACAAAAACATTCATGGCTCCCAGCAGATGTACGTCATCTCGCTGGCCTGGAACGCAAAGCGGAAGCAAAAATAACTGAGCTGAATACGAAACAAACGGCTGCTGAAACCGATCGTAATACGAAAATCGATGAGCTTACTGCTCGACTTGCTGGAGCACCGGATGCAGAAAAACCCGCTTTGCAAGCAGAATTAGATGGGCTCCGGGCTGCCAAAGAAAAGGCTGAGGCTGATGCGAAAGTTGAGAAAGCAGAAACATTATTCAATGAACTGAAGACTGGTCTGGAAGAATTGCAAACGGTACATAATCGTCTGGCTGGTGTGCAGCAAGCTGAAATCGAAGTGATGCAAAGACCAGATCGCCTGGTAAAAGCTGATGCCATATTGACGATTCCAAGCTGGCCAAATACAGAAGAAGCTTATGGCAAATTGGTACGCCAGAAATTGAGAGGCGAAGGTGATACTCGTCCGCTGCCTGTCAGGATGAATGATAAAGTGGCTGGTTATTCAGAAGCTGAAAAGATTGCCATGAGGTTTGCTGAGATTAATAAAAAAGTAAATTCAGATCCAGCTGTTGTAAATAAAACTGAATTGCTGGAGACGCTGGAAAAGCAGCGTGATCGACTGAGCAAACTGGAAAGGGAAGTAGATGCAGCAGTGAAGGCTCTTCCGAATGCAAACAAGAAAAAAGAAGATATGACCAAAAAACTGACGGATGGAAAGTTTGAAGACATTCTCAAGAACAATGGCAGTATGCAACAGGAACAATCCGCCATGAAAAAATGGAATCAGAGCGGCAGAAAATCTGCATTCGATGATATAAAACAGCAGATGGAAGGCCGTGGTCCGGGATTGAAGAGTTGAGAACAACGCTAGACTCCAATAACCATTCTCTATAAAATCACCGCCTTGTTTTTATCACCGGGCGGTTTTTGTGCGTAAACCATTTATTGCAGGCAACTGGAAAATGCATGGCTCCATCAGCCAGGCAAAATCCCTGACGCAGGATATTTGCAGGCAAGCAGGAGATTACTCTGATATTAATATCGCTCTCTTGCCAACCTTTGTTCATCTCGCAGAAGTTCATCAATTAATCAAAAATACGGCCATTAAACTCGGCGCACAGAATTTATATCCCGGCACACAAGGTGCATTTACTGGTGAAGTCTCAGGTCAGATGTTAAAAGACCTCGGATGTCAGTATGTATTGATTGGCCATTCGGAACGTCGTGCTTTATTTCATGAAGATTTATCCCTGATTGCAGCAAAATTCAAGGCTGCGGTCGATGCTGGATTGCAACCAATATTATGTGTGGGTGAAACACAGCAGCAGCGCGAACAAGGTAAAACTGAGCAAATCGTCAGCGAACAAATTCGTTCCGTCATACAATTTGCTGGTATAAACGCTTTCGAACAGGCAGTTATTGCTTACGAACCAGTCTGGGCAATTGGCACAGGTTTGACCGCAACGCCTGATCAGGCAGAAGAAGTGCATGCCTATATTCGTGAATTGATTGCGCAAAATAATGTTGAACTGGCGAAAACTATTTGTATACTGTACGGCGGCAGTATGAAGCCGGAAAATGCCGCTCAATTATTGGCAAAACCGGATATTGATGGTGGTTTAATCGGCGGAGCATCCCTGGATGCAAACAGTTTTCTCGCGATATGCAAAGCGGCAAGCGAGAAAACTCATTCATTGCAGAATAGTTAATTGAGGTAAACATGTTGTATCAACTCTTATTACTGATACATGTTTTTATTGGTGTATTTATCATTGCACTCGTATTGGTGCAACAAGGTAAAGGTGCGACCATGGGAGCTGCATTTGGCAGCGGCGCATCAGCAACTCTTTTTGGCAGCCGTGGGTCGGGTTCATTTTTGTTCAGAGTAACGCTAGGCTGTATCGCTATATTTTTTACGACCAGCATTGTTTTGAATCACATGACCATGTCTGCATCACGACAGGAAAGAGTCATTAATTTGCCTGTTTCAGGAACGACTGTTCCTCAGGATAAAACAAACGATATACCAGTTAGAAAGTAAAATTTGCCGACGTGGTGGAATTGGTAGACACGCTACCTTGAGGTGGTAGTGGCGCAAGCTGTGACGGTTCGAGTCCGTCCGTCGGTAATAAATGGAAGTGGTTTCGGAAGCGGTTGTTGTTGGGGTGGTGTGGATTGCTTCGGCTGAAAAGCGCCTCGCAATGACAGAGCATCAGGAAGTGTTTATCTATATTTGCAAATAAAGCGCAGGAGGCCGGAGGCCGACGAGCCATTGCGAATATAGATAAACACTTCCTGATGCTCTGTCATTGCGAGGCGCTTTTCAGCCGAAGCAATCCACACCACCCCAACAACAACCGCTTCCCGAAACCGTCAGCAGAAAAAAAATCAGGTATAATCTTCCGCTTTGACGCATAAGCATAAGGAGAGAGTAGGTTGCTGCAAAATTATTTACCGGTATTCATTTTCATGATTATTGGCGTACTCGTTGGTATTGTCGGTCCTGTCATTGGCTATTTGCTTGGACCCAGACGCCCCAATCCTGAAAAATTATCTGCATACGAATGTGGATTTGAACCGTTTAATGATGCGCGTGCTCCTTTTGATGTCCGTTACTATCTTGTTGCCCTTCTTTTTATTCTTTTCGATCTTGAAACTGCATTCCTCGTGCCATGGACAGTCGTGTTTCGCACGCTTGGCTGGGAAGGCATTATCGACATGGGAATTTTTCTTGGCTTGCTCACCATTGGTTTTCTATATGAATGGAAAAAAGGAGCGCTGGAATGGGAATGAGCGATCTGGTCAAGCCGGGTTTTTATCTCACAAGTGTTGAAAATGTTTTTAACTGGGCACGTGCAGGTTCACTCTGGCCGATGAGTTTTGGTCTTGCCTGTTGTGCTGTTGAAATGATGCATGCAGCTGCATCGCGTTATGATCTCGATCGTTTCGGTGTGATTTTCCGTCCCAGTCCACGTCAATCCGATTTGATGATTGTCGCGGGAACTTTATGCAACAAAATGGCACCTGCATTTCGTAAAGTGTATGAGCAAATGGCCGATCCAAAATGGGTGATTTCCATGGGATCCTGTGCCAACGGTGGTGGTTATTATCATTATTCCTATTCCGTCGTGCGTGGTTGTGATCGCATTGTTCCAGTTGATGTTTACGTACCTGGTTGTCCGCCAACAGCAGAATCATTAGTCTATGGCGTCATTCAATTACAAAATAAAATTCGTCGTAATAAAAAGATTGAGCGTTAGGAGGCGTGGATGGAAGTCAATCAATTGCTTGCTGAAATCCAGTCACATATTCCTTCCGGCATTGTTGCTTCGCGTATTGCCCTTGATGAATTAACACTGGAAATTCAGCCTGAAAATATACTGACAGTTTGCAAAGCCTTGCGTGATATTCCGCAACTGGATTTCAAATGTCTGATTGATATATGTGGCATTGATTATTTGCATTATGGTCTCGATGATTGGCAAACCACATCCACGACTGAAACTGGTTTTGGTCGTGGTGTGTTATCGAAACTGGAACGTGATAATCCTGCCAAACCTAATCGCTTTGCTGTCGTTTACCATTTGTTATCTCTTGAGAATAACCAGCGTGTGCGTTTACGCGTAAATATTCCTGATGGCAAGGAATTAATTGTCGATTCTGTCATGGAAATCTGGCCAGCAGCGAATTGGTATGAACGTGAAGCGTTTGATCTTTTCGGTATTGTATTTCGTGGTCATCCCGATTTACGTCGTTTACTAACGGATTATGGTTTCTCTGGTCATCCATTCAGAAAGGATTTTCCCCTGATTGGCAAAGTCGAAGCTCGCTATGATGCCACCTTAAAATGCGTTGTCTATGAACCCGTCAGCATTGAACCACGTGTACTCGAACCCAAAGTGATACGTCACGATAATCGTTATCTCATAGAACCGGGAGATGCTACGAATGGAAAATAACGAGAATATCCCGGAAATCCGTAATTATGTTTTTAACTTTGGCCCACAGCATCCAGCGGCGCATGGTGTATTGCGTCTGATCCTCGAAGTAGATGGTGAAACCATTGTGCGTGCGGATCCGCATGTTGGTTTATTACATCGTGCCACGGAAAAATTGGCAGAGAGCAAACCGTTTAATCACACCATTGGCTATATGGATAGACTCGATTACGTTTCCATGATGTGTAACGAACATGGGTATGTGCTTGCGATAGAAAAATTGCTGGGCATTACACCGCCAGTGCGTGCGCAATATATTCGCGTCATGTTTGATGAAATCACCCGCATTCTCAATCATTTGCTATGGCTGGCTGCACATAGTCTGGATAATGGCGGCATGGCAGTGTTTCTGTATTGCTTCCGTGAACGTGAAGCCTTGCTCGATTGTTATGAAGCCGTTTCAGGTGCGCGCATGCATGCAACCTATTATCGGCCAGGTGGTGTGTATCGTGATTTGCCGGATAAAATGCCGCAATTCAAGCAAAACAAATGGCAGAACGCAAAAGATGTCGCGGAATTAAATGAAGATAGACAAGGTTCATTGCTCGATTTTATTGAGAATTTCACCAATTACTTTCCCCAGCGCATCGATGAATATGAAGAATTACTCACGAACAATCGTATCTGGAAACAGCGTACGGTCGATATCGGCATCATTTCACCAGAGCGTGCGATTGCACTGGGATTTACAGGCCCGATGCTACGTGGTTCAGGTATTGCATGGGATTTACGCAAGAAACAGCCGTATGAAGTCTATGACAAACTGGATTTTGATATTCCGGTTGGCAAGACAGGTGATTGTTATGATCGATATCTGGTACGCGTGCATGAAATGCGCCAATCGAATCGTATTATTCGTCAGTGTGTGGATTGGCTGCGTGCAAATCCAGGTCCTGTGATCATTGATGACTATAAAGTTGCACCGCCATCGCGTGAAGAAATGAAAATCAGTATGGAAGCATTAATCCATCATTTTAAAAATATGACGGAAGGTTATATTGTGCCGGAAGGCGAAGCTTATGCTGCTATTGAACATCCCAAAGGTGAGTTTGGTGTGTATCTGGTTTCAGATGGTGCGAATAAACCGTATCGCATGAAAGTGCGTGCAGCAGGATTTCCTCATCTGGCTGGTTTAAATGAATTAATTCGTGGCTACATGATTGCGGATGTGGTTTCCACACTTTCCAGTCTGGATATTGTCTTCGGGGAGATTGATCGCTAATGACTAAAAGCCTGCTTTCTCCAGCCATTTGTGAACATATTGATAAATGGATATTGCGATATCCGCCAGAACATAAACGCTCGGGGGTGTTTGAAGCCTTGCGTGTGGTGCAGGCGGCGAACCAGGGTTATCTTTCAGTGGAATTGATGGATGCGGTTGCAGATTATCTTGGCATGTCGAAAATTGCTGTGTATGAAGTCGCGACTTTTTATTCGCTTTATCACTTAAATCCCGTCGGCGAACATGTCATTGATGTCTGCACGAATATTTCCTGTTCGCTGAATGGTTCCAGTGAAATCGTGACGCATTTGAAACAACGTCTGGGAATTGAAATGAATGAAACCACGCCGGATGGAAAATTTACCTTGCGTGAAGTGGAATGTCTCGGTGCATGTATTGCACCACCGGTTTGTCAGATTGGACATGAGTATTATGAAAATTTGACGAAAGAAAAGATGGATGAGATTTTGAAAAAGAGACTCATGAATGCCGAATGAAGTTTGCTTTCGCACATTGAATCTGGAAAAGCCCTGGGCGCTTTCGACGTATGAAAGCGTTGGTGGTTATCAGCAATGGAAAAAAATCCTCAGCGAAAAGATTCCGCCGGAAAAAGTTGTGGAATTTGTCAAGGTATCTGCACTGCGTGGACGTGGCGGTGCGGGCTTTTCTACTGGTTTGAAATGGAGTTTTATCAAGCGTGATCTGCCGGGTCAGAAATATATTCTTTGTAACTCCGATGAAGGTGAACCAGGCACATGCAAGGACCGCGATATTTTACGTTTCAACCCACATCAAGTGATTGAAGGCATGGCGATTGGTGCTTATGCAATGGGTGCAACGGTTGGTTATAACTACATACGTGGTGAATATTGGGAATGCTTCCAGCGTTTTGAAACTGCCTTGAAAGAAGCACGTGATGCTGGATTTCTGGGTGAAAATATTTTCGGTTCTGGTTTTGATTTTGATTTGTTTTCGCATCTCGGAGCGGGTGCCTACATTTGCGGAGAAGAAACTGCATTGATGGAATCACTGGAAGGCAAGCGTGGATTACCGCGTAATAAACCGCCTTTTCCAGCAGGTCGTGGTTTATATGGCAAGCCTACTACGATCAATAATACTGAAACTTACGCCTCGATTCCGGTGATTATGCAAAATGGTGCGGAATGGTTTTTGAATTTGGGCAAACCGAATAATGGTGGCTGCAAAATATTTTCAGTTACAGGACACGTGAATAAACCAGGCAATTTTGAAGTGCCATTAGGCATTCCATTTGCAGAATTACTGGAAATGGCAGGTGGTGTGCGCAATGGACATCGTCTGAAAGCTGTCATTCCTGGTGGTTCATCCATGCCGATTTTACCTGCTGATGTCATGATGTCGCTGACCATGGATTTTGATTCCATACAAAAAGCCGGTTCAGGTTTAGGTTCAGGTGCAGTGATTGTGCTGGATGAAACCGTTTGCATTGTGAATTTATTGCAACGCATTTCGCAATTTTATATGCATGAATCCTGTGGCCAATGCACACCTTGTCGTGAAGGAACTGGCTGGTTATATCGATTGACAACCGATATTGAAAACGGTCGTGGCACACGTGCTGATATCGAAACATTGCGTAATGCAGCAAAAAATATTGAAGGACGTACCATTTGTGCGTTTGGTGAAGCAGCTGCCTGGCCAGTTGGCGGTTGTCTCAAGCATTTCTACGATGAATTTGTTTACCATGTTGAACATGGCAAATGTATGCCGGAAACGAGAAGTTAATCATGGCTAATGATAATACTGATATCCAGATTGAAATTGATGGACGCACACTCACTGCCAAACCGAATCAAACCGTGATTCAGGTTGCAGATGAGGCGGGTATTTATATTCCGCGTTTTTGTTATCACAAACATTTATCGATCCCAGCCAATTGCCGCATGTGTCTGGTTGAAGTGGAAAAAGCACCGAAAGCATTACCAGCGTGCGCCACACCCGTTGCACCTGGCATGAAAGTATTTACCCGATCGCAAAAAACATTATTGGCACAACGTGCAGTCATGGAATTTCTGCTGATCAATCATCCCCTCGATTGCCCGATCTGCGATCAGGGTGGTGAATGTGAATTGCAGGATTTATCCATGGGATATGGTGCGACGCATTCGCGTTATAACGAATGCAAGCGTTCGGTTGAAGATGAAAATCTCGGGCCATTAATTGCGACAGAGATGACACGCTGTATTCAATGCACACGCTGCATTCGCTTTGGCGATGAAATTGCTGGCATGCGCGAACTTGGCATGACTTATCGTGGTGAAGGTGAGGAAGTTACCACCTTCGTTGAGCAATCCATGAAATCAGAAGTCTCAGGCAATATCATTGATCTTTGTCCGGTTGGTGCGCTCACTTCCAAACCCTATCGTTTTACCGCACGTGCGTGGGAACTGGATCAGGCACCCTCCATCAGTCCGCATGATTGTCTTGGTTCCAATCTCAATGTGCATACACGTTATGGCACCGTCATGCGTGTGGTGGCACGTGAAAATATGGCCGTTAACCAAACCTGGATTTCCGATCGCGATCGTTTTTCCTATACCGGTTTATATCATCCCGATCGTCTTGAAGAACCGATGATTAAAGTTGATGGTGAGTGGCGTACGGTTGATTGGCATCAGGCATTTACGGTAGCAGCGAGTGCTTTGCAATCCGTTATTGCTGAGCATGGTGCAGACGAGATTGGTACTCTTGCATCAGCTTCTTCCACACTCGAAGAATTTTATTTATTACAAAAAATCCTGCGCGCACTTGGCAGCTCAGAGCGGAGTGATCAGGAAAATAAGCCAGCATTTCCAGGGTTGGGTATCTCACTTGCTGATCTTGAAACCTGCGATGCGATTTTATTAATTGGTTCCAATCTGCAAAAAGAACAACCGTTAGCCGCATTACGTGTACGCAAAGCTGCATTAAATGGTGCAAGTGTGCTGGCAATTAATTCAGTGGATTATGATTTTAATTTTAAATTGGCTGGGAAATTAATCATTGCACCACATCAGGTCATAAAAACATTAAATGATTTATTGAATGCATCCGACTCAAATGAATTTGCACAGCAATTAAAAAACCGCAAAAAAATTCATATTATTCTCGGTGCACAGGCATTACAGAATCCAGAAGCGACACAAATTTACTCATTGGTACAGCAAATTGCTGCGCAATATAACGCAAGTGCTGGTGTGTTAACCAAAGGTGCAAATGCAGCAGGTGCATGGCTTGCCAGTAAAATTACGGGTGGTGATGCTGGCAATGTGTTGCATAAACCACGTCGTGCGTATGTTTTATTAAATGTGGAACCAGAATTTGATTGTGACAATGCTCAGCTTGCAACAGAAGCAGTCAAGCAAGCGCAATGTGTGGTGGCCTTATCCCTATTTCGTAACCCAGTGCTGGATGCGCATGCGCATGTCATTCTGCCAATGGCAGCCTTTACTGAAACCTCGGGTACTTATGTTAATACACAAGGCATGTGGCAATCCTTCAAAGGTGTGGCAAAACCATTCGGTGCTTCACGCCCGGGATGGAAAATATTACGCGTGCTGGGGAATTTTTTGCAGCTGGATGGGTTTGATTATGAAAGCTCAGAGCAAGTGCGTGATGAAGTGAAAATGCAGGCTGAGGCCGTCATTGCGAGGCCGAAGGCCGAAGCAATCCAGTCAGCAGGTCTGGATTGCTTCGCTTCGCTCGCAATGACGACTGCCAACCTCTCGCGCATTGGTGAAACACCCCTCTACGCCATCGACAGTCTCACGCGGCGCGCACAACCCTTGCAGGAAGCGCAGACCGTCATTGAAGGTGATGTCAGCGCCATGCGCATTCACCCTGAGACCGCCAGCAAATATCATTTGCAGCAAGGGGATGAAGTGCGTGTCAAACAAGCTCAGGCAACAGCGACATTTATCACCGCAATCGATGAACGGATTGCAAAAGATGCTGTCTGGATTGCTGCAGGAATAGCTGCAAGCAGTAATCTTGGCGATTTATTTGGTGAAGTTGAGATAGAAAAGGTCTAGGCACATGCTGGAAAGTTTATTTTTAATCGCAATGATCATCCTCAAGATTCTCGCAATCGTCATCAGTCTTGTGGTCATTGTGCTTTATCTCACTTTTCTGGAACGTAAAGTCATTGGTTATATGCATGTACGCATTGGCCCTAATCGTGTTGGTCCATGGGGATTCTGGCAACCATTTGCAGATACCATCAAATTACTGACCAAGGAAATTATTGTTCCCAAACCATCGAATGCTTTCCTGTTTGTCATGGCACCCATGCTGAGTTTTGGTGTCGCGTTAGTGGGTTGGGCAGTGATTCCGTTTGATCAGGGAGTGGTGTTGGCGAATGTGAATGCAGGTGTGCTCTATACCTTTGCCGTTTCGTCATTAGGTGTGTATGGCATCATGATTGCCGGTTGGGCATCCAATTCCAAATATGCAATGTTTGGTGCATTGCGCGCTGCAGCACAATCCATTTCCTATGAAATCTGCATGGGATTTGCCTTAATTGGTGTGATGATGGCAGCAGGATCATTAAATTTTCAGCAGATTGTGATCGCACAATCAGGCGGTTTCTGGCATTGGTACTGGTTGCCATTATTTCCCTTGTTCATTATTTACTGGGTTTCAGGCGTGGCGGAAACCAATCGTTTGCCATTTGACATGGCAGAAAGTGAATCGGAAATTGTTGCAGGATTCCATGTGGAATATTCCGGTGTTACGTTTGCCTTATTCTTTTTTGCTGAATACGCCAATATGGTGCTGATTTCTGCGCTCATTTCGCTGATGTTTCTCGGCGGCTGGTTATCACCGTTTCAGGGCATTCCTTATCTTGAGCAGGCATTTGCCTTTGTGCCAGCACCGTTATGGTTGTTAAGCAAGATCAGTTTTTTTCTTTATTGTTATTTGTGGTTCAGGGCAACTTTCCCACGTTATCGCTATGACCAGATCATGCGTCTCGGATGGAAAGTATTTATTCCACTGACATTGATATGGGTGGTTGTGATCGCGCTTGCGGTGCAGTTTCATTTGTCACCGTGGTGGGGATGACAGTTTATAGGTGAGGTAAAAAATGTGGCGTCGTTTAACGCAATACATTAAAAGTTTTTCGCTAGTAGATTTACTGGGCGGGATGCGTGTCACGGGAAAATATTTCTGGAAGAAGAAATTTACCATTCAATATCCCGAAGAAAAAACACCGACTTCCCCGCGTTTTCGCGGCCTGCATGCTTTGCGCCGTTATCCAAATGGTGAAGAACGTTGCATCGCCTGCAAATTATGCGAAGCGGTTTGTCCTGCACTTGCCATCACTATCGAAGCAGAGCCACGACCTGATGGATCCAGACGTACTACGCTTTATGAAATTGATTTGTTCAAATGTATTTATTGCGGATTTTGCGAAGAAGCCTGTCCTGTTGATTCCATCGTATTAACCAATATGGCGGATTATCACATTGCAGATCGTGGTGAAAATATCATGACAAAACAAAAACTACTCGCCATTGGTGATAAATACGAAGCCAGCATTGCCAAAGATCGCGAAGCAGATCGGGAGCATCGCTAATGACAGAATTCTTCACGCCACTGCATCTCATATTTTATTTATTTGCCTTTATTGCCATTGGCTCAGCTTTTGCAGTCGTGACTGTAAAAAATCCCGTGCACAGTGTGTTATCACTCGTCATCACTTTTTTTGCCATGGCTGGCATCTGGATGTTATTGAGTGCAGAATTTTTATCGCTGATTTTGCTGCTGGTATATGTGGGCGCTGTCATGACCTTATTTTTATTTGTCGTGATGATGTTGAATATCGATACCGAACCTGGACGTGAAAGTTTTGTAAAATACTGGCCATTAGGTCTCATTATTATTTTGTTATTAACCGCCATGTTAATCACCTTTGTCAGCCCGGAATATTTTGGTTTGATGCGTGTGCCTGCACCACTTCCAGAACCATCGGATTACAGCAATCTGCAAGCATTGGGGAATGTGTTGTATACGCAATATGCTTATCCATTTGAAATTGCTGGCGTGATATTGCTTGCTGCCATGATTGCTGCGATCACACTCGCTTATCGTGGGCCGCATCGTCGTAAAGTACAAAAAGCAGCGGAACAAATTGCTGTGCGTCCCGAAGATCGTGTGCGGCTGATCAAGATGCCTGCAGAACCCAAACAAAAAGGTGTATGAGATGCCATCGTTAACTGAGTTTTTAATTGTCGCCGCCATATTATTTGGTCTGGGTATTGGCGGCATCATTTTAAATCGCAAGAATATTATCGTCTTGCTCATGTCGATTGAATTAATTCTGCTGGCGGTCAATACCAATTTCATCGCCTTCTCTCATTTCCTGAATAACGTAGCAGGGCAAGTATTTGTGTTTTTTGTGCTGACGGTTGCAGCGAGCGAAGCGGCAATTGGTCTTGCGATTCTGGTGGTGTGGTATCGAAAACGCAGGTCGATTGAAGTAGTCGATCTGGATGCTTTAAAAGGATAACAACGTGGAAAATGCTCTCATATATATCGCCTTGCTCATGGGATTATTACCATTGGGCGGCGCATTGATCGCAGGTTTGCTGGGCAAACGTCTGGGCCGTTCACTGACCGCAACGATTGCAAGCTCCATGGTGGGCATGGCATTCCTTTTGTCCTGCTACTTATTCAAGGTGTTCGTGATGGATGATCATGCAGTCGTGGATCAGGCATTTTATACCTGGGCGACTGCTGGCATTATGCGTTTTGATGTGGCTTTTCTGCTGGATAAACTCAGCATGACCATGTGCATGATCGTATTATTCATCTCATTCATGGTGCACATCTACACCGTGGGTTACATGGCAGATGATCCAGGCTATACGCGATTTTTCAGCTATGTTTCACTGTTTACCTTTTCCATGCTCATGCTCGTTTTATCCGATAATTTCCTGTTATTGTTTTTCGGCTGGGAAGGAGTGGGATTGGTTTCCTATCTGCTGATTGGTTTCTGGTTTGATCGCGAAGCTGCGAATTTCGGTAGTCTAAAAGCTTTCCTCGTCAATCGTATTGGTGATATCGGATTTTTACTGGCGATGGCGGCCGTCCTCATGTATTTCGGCACGCTCACCTATCATGACGTGTTTACCCAGGCGCCTGGCATGATTGATAAAACACTTTCCCTGTTTCCGAATTATCAGGTGCCGGTTATCACGCTAATCTGTTTATTTTTATTTTTTGGAGCCATGGGTAAATCTGCGCAAGTGCCATTACACGTGTGGCTGCCAGAATCAATGGAAGGTCCTACACCTATTTCTGCGCTGATTCATGCTGCGACCATGGTGACTGCTGGTATATACATGATTGCGCGCATGTCACCTTTATTTGAATATTCGCAAGCGACATTGAGCATGATACTGGTGATTGGTGGCACCACGGCTTTTTTCATGGGAATACTGGCGATTACGCAAAACGATATCAAACGTGTTATTGCTTATTCCACCATTTCACAATTAGGTTATATGGCAGTCGCCTTGGGCGCTTCCGCTTACGATGCAGCGATTTTTCATTTGATTACGCATGCTTTCTTTAAAGCGCTGCTCTTCCTTGCTGCAGGTTCTGTCATCATCGCCTTGCATCATGAACAAGACATGCGAAAGATGGGAGGGCTCGCTTCCATTCTGCCAATCACTTATGGAACGTTTGTCATCGGTGCATTAGCCTTGTGTGCAATACCACCTTTTTCTGGTTTTTATTCCAAGGACATCATTATTGAAGCAGCGAATTTAAGCCAGTTACCTGGTGCTAGATATGCTTATTATTGCGTGCTTGCTGGCGCATTCATCACACCGGTTTATACTTTCCGCGCGATTTTCATGACTTTCCATGGCAAGGAACGCATGCCGCTTTCCGTGCGTGATCATATTCATGAATCACCGTGGGTAGTTTTAATCCCGCTGATTTTGCTTGCCATTCCGAGCATTATTGCCGGCGAGTTTCTCGTAAGCAAAATGATTTTCATGCACCCAACCTTACTCGGCGACAGTATTTTTGTGCTGCCACAACACAACGTGTTAAGTCAGATTCACGATTATAAAAGCGCAGCGCGCATGGCAGTCGATGCTGGTTTAACCTTGCCATTCTGGCTTGCGATTGCAGGCATTGTGGTCGCCTGGTTGTTTACATTGCAATGTCCACAATGGTCGGAAATGCTCAAACAGCGTTTTTCACTGATCTATCGCATCTTGCTACGCAAATATGGGTTCGATGATTTTAATCAGATCGTGCTCGTAGATGGCACGCGCGATACCGGTGAAATATTTTATAAAACTGGCGATGTGAAATTTATTGATGGTGTTTGTGTGAATGGTTCGGGTGCGTTAATTCGCTGGTTTGCCAAGGCTGGTCGTCAATTGCAGACAGGATATCTTTTCCATTATGCATTGGCGATGGTATTGGGCATTTTATTCTTTCTGGTTTGGTATGGTTGGGGATTATAAATTATGCTGCAACACTTTCCCCTGTTAACACTCTTGATCTGGCTGCCAGTCATTGGCGCATTCCTGATTTTGTGTACAGGCAATGAAAAAAATGCAAATTGGGCGCGTGGGATTGCGGTTTTTATCACGGTTGTGTGTTTGTTGTTATGTATTCCTTTATACCTTGGCTTTGATCCGACGCGTTATGACATGCAGTTCATGGAGGATCATCTCTGGGTAAGAGCATATGAAACGCGCTATGCGCTAGGTATCGATGGTATTTCGCTGGTCATGGTGATACTCACCAATTTCACGGGATTACTGGTCATTGTTGCTGCCTGTCAATCCATCAAAATACGCGTATCGCAATATATGGCGGCATTTTTGATTTTGCAGGGCATGATTGTCGGTGTGTTCTGCGCCATGGATGCAATTCTGTTTTATGTATTCTGGGAAGGCATGCTGATTCCCATGTATCTTTCGATTGGCATATGGGGTAGTGCAAATCGTTCCTATGCATCGATCAAATTCTTTTTGTTTACCTTTCTGGGTTCCATCCTGATGCTGGTCGCTTTGATTTATCTTTACAATCAAACCGGCAGTTTCCTGATACAAAATTTTTATGGGTTGCCATTAAGCTTGCATACACAAACCTGGCTGTTTCTCGCTTTTCTTTTGGCATTTGCGGTAAAAGTACCCATGTTTCCCGTTCATACCTGGTTGCCGGATGCGCATACGGAAGCGCCAGCGGGTGGTTCAGTCGTATTAGCTGCGCTCATGCTGAAATTAGGAGTTTACGGTTTCCTGCGATTCAGCATGCCGATCACACCGCTTGCCTGTGCGAAACTCGCGTGGCTGATGATTGTGTTATCGCTGATTGCCATTGTTTATATCGGTTTGATTGCCATCGTGCAGCGTGACATGAAAAAACTTATCGCTTATTCCTCGATAGCACATATGGGTTTTGCGACATTGGGTTGCTTTATGGTGTATGACATCGTTTCGCATATGCATAGCTTGCAGGATGCGTACATGAGCCTTGAAGGTGCAGTGATACAAATGGTCGCGCATGCTTTTGGGTCGGGCGCGATGTTTTTGGGCGTGGGCTTGCTTGCTGAGCGTTATTACAATCATAGCCGCATGATTCAGGATTACGGCGGTGTTGCGCATACCATGCCGATTTTCGCTGCATTTTTCATGTTATTTGCGATGTCCAATGTTGGGCTTCCAGGCACGGCCGGATTTGTCGGTGAATTCATGGTAATCATGAGTGCGTTCCAGACGCATTTCTGGGTGGCCATGATTGCGTCCCTAACCTTATTACTCAGTGCTTCCTACACCTTATGGATGTACAAGCGCGTATTTTTCGGGCCCATTGGCAATGATCAAGTGGCTGCGTTTCGTGATGTCACCTGGCTTGAAAAAACCAATTATATTTTGCTGGCAATAGGTGTGTTTTTTGTTGGTTTATATCCGCAACCTATCATTGATGTTTTGCGTGTGACCATCGGGCATATCTTGCTACAAAGCATGCCGCCTGATCTGGCGTTTAACGTACCAACCACCTTGTATTTTGCGTGAGGCTGACATGAGTGCTGTTCCAGAAATTTTTATCCTGTGCATGGTATGTATCATTCTCGGTGTTGATGCGTTTTTACCTCGACGTTTAAGCGTGATCACCTATTATTTGATACAGGCGACACTTGCCGCAGCATTGGTGTTCACGAGTTTGCAATTTAGTGGTGCAGCCACACTGACCGTCAGTTTTTCTGGACATTATGTGCTGGATGATCTCGCTGTTATTTCAAAAATATTTATTTATCTCTTCGGTATTTTTGCTTTCATTTATGCACGCGAATATATCGAAGCGCGCAAGATTGCGATCAGTGAATATTATTTGCTGGGATTATTTTCCATTCTTGGCATGTCGATCATGGTGTCTGCCTATAGCTTCCTGTCAATTTACTTAGGCCTTGAATTATTATCCCTGCCGCTTTATGCGATGGTGGCGATGAACAAGGATTCTGAACATGCAACAGAAGCTGCCATGAAATATTTTATTTTGGGAGCACTTGCTTCAGGCATGTTGTTATATGGTATTTCGATTATTTATGGCATCACTGGCGAACTGGAATTAACCAAAGTGGGAGCGGCTTTATCGACATTCAATCTGGTTGCCGTGATGGGATTGATATTTGTGATGGCTGGATTAATTTTTAAATTCGGTGCAGTGCCATTTCACATGTGGGTACCGGATGTGTATCAGGGAGCAGCAACACCGACGACTTTATTTATTGCGAGTGCACCAAAAGTGGCTGCGTTTGCGATTACCTTGCGCATACTCGCGCAAGCCATGCCAAGTTTGCAGGTTTACTGGATACAAATCCTCATGGTGATTGCCATTCTTTCCATGTTCTTTGGTAATTTGCTCGCCATCGCGCAAAACAATATCAAGCGTATGTTCGCTTATTCTTCGATTGCGCATATTGGTTATACCTTGCTGGGAATATTGGCAGGGCCGAATTCCACACAAGGTTATTCTGCGGCGATGTTTTATATTGCGACTTATGTGCTGGTCGCAGCGGGAGGGTTCGCAATTATCACCATTATGAGTCGGCAAGGAGTGGAGCTCGATAAACTCGATGATTATCGCGGATTGAACGCACGTAATCCCTGGCTTGCTTTCATGATGTTGTTGTTATTATTTTCCATGGCGGGTGTGCCGCCCATGGTTGGTTTTTTTGCGAAGCTGGGATTGCTGGAAGCGCTCGTGCAAGCAAAACTCGTATGGCTTGCAGTGCTTGCGCTGATTTTTGCGATCATTGGTAGTTATTACTATTTACGTGTTGTCATGCTCATGTATTTTGAAGAACCGGATGAAAGTGTCGCGCAGGTTCCGGTTGTGGTTTCATCCAGCATGATGGCGGCTATCAGTTTAAATGGTGTTGCTGCATTATTGATCGGCTTGCTGCCGAGCTTCTTTATTGATATTTGCCGTATCTCAGCGATGTGAGGTGACAGGTTTGTCATGCCAGCATGCTTTTAGCTGGCATCATCGTCCATATCTTAACCAACCTCTGCAAAAAATCTTGGCATTCTGTCGCATATAACATACAATTTCGCCAATTTCCGGGGTCAGATGAAATATTGAGGATCCACGAGTGCGAAATTTTATTGCAATAGTTGAGATATTAGGCGGTATTCGATTTATCGAAATGGCGTTTTTGTTAGCGGCGATTGTTGTTGGCGGGACGATTCTGGAAACGTTGCAAGTGCAGCAATTAACGTCACAATCCTTGCTCGATACCACTATTACTGGGACCCTCATGAGCGCGAGTTTTATTCTCACTGGGCTTGCTCTTTGGCGGAAAAAAACCCTGGGCTATTTTTTTTCAATGTTCCTGCAAATCCTGCAGTTATTCAGCTTTCAGATTGGCACTTTTGTTTATTTGTTTTCTGCGCCTGGCTCAGTTGGCATCCTGTTTAATAACCATAGTATTCATTTTCAATTTTTACTGGGATCAAGGTTTCAATTTATTTCCGATAAAGTCACCACGCATCACGATTATTTTAGTATTAATGTGCTGGCTTTATTTTTCCTGCTTTATTTGCTTGCTGATTATTATCGTCATTGCAAACATGCTGGCAGAAATGAAAAAAGCCTCTCGCGTGTGCCAGAGGCTTTGCAGGGTTTATCGCCTTAGCATTTGCAAGTAGATGAAATAGTTCCATCCTTACACATTTGATGTCCGCTTGCCTTGTCGCATTTGGCAACGCCACCATGTCTTGCGCAGCAACCTTTGGTAGAAGTTTTTACTTCTGTGGTAGAAGTTTTCATTTCTGTTTCAGGTGTGGCAACAGCAGGAGAGGTAGTGCCAGCAGCGGTGGTGCTGGTTGTTGTAGTGGTGGTCGTTTTCGATTTTGATTTTACAGGCGCGCTACTTTTACCACCGGAACACAAGCAAGTGGGTGAGGTAGTACCATCCTTGCAGGTTTGATGATTGGTAGATTGATTGCAACCAGTGACGCCACCATGATGCGAGCAGCAACCTGCCGCAGCTTGCAAGGTGGATAAAGGTAAACATAACAAGAAGATACATGTACAGATTTTCACGATCGCGGACTTCACCATTGAATTTTCCTCCATTCCTTCGGATTTAGGGTAGACACGTTTTTATTCTACTCCAGGTTACGAGCTCTCGGCGAGGTGAGTGGTGTGCAACAGGTG
>Ga0206842_1034_pt1 | contig 35364 bp, 28 predicted proteins | sample Alteio_BWOrgCont_23_FD_152861 | JGI IMG/M metagenome (GOLD analysis project Ga0206842, IMG submission 152861) | Enriched cells from forest soil in Barre Woods Harvard Forest LTER site, Petersham, Massachusetts, United States -... | ecosystem: Environmental > Terrestrial > Soil > Temperate forest >...
TGCGTCTGAATATTAAATCTGGCTAACCGCAAAGCTGTTGCCGCGGCATAGAAAAATGCTGCTAGCCAACCAAATTTACCTAAATATCGCCCAAACTCACCCAAATATTGCAAGCCCCAGCTATATACGACCAATGCGGGAGTAACTCCAAAGCACACCATATCGGAAAGGCTATCGTATTGCGCCCCAAATTCACTTTCTGTGCCTGTTAAACGCGCTACACGCCCATCTAAACCATCAAATACCATTGCCACAAATATCGCTACCGCAGCCGTTTCAAAATGCCCTTTCATGGCCGAAACAATGGCATAAAAACCAGCAAATAAACCCGCTGTAGTTAATAAATTTGGTAAGAGATATATGCCCCGTTTGGAAGGAAGACCTAATTTTTGCGGTGCTGACATATTACCTGCTCTATAATTTTCAAACCTCTTTAATGGTGAGTAATATACCGTACAATAGTTTTAAAGAATTAGATTTTAAAGCTCATGTACCATTTGTTACGGTATTGTGCGCGTTGATCATCTATTTATTGATTGCTTGGGATCCACCTAAAGTTTTATTTGGTATGTTCTTCTTATATGCATTGTCTGGTCCAATACTTGCGGTACGGAGATATTTTGTTAAACGTCGTAAATCATAATTATATGCACAAGCTTGGCCTCACTGTTTGGGAGCCACGCGATCCACTGCTAATTGTCGAGCCTTTGCGCATCAATGCACGCTGCGCGATATTATTGTTTGCTGATGAAGATCAGAAAATTTTACACGGCATGTTAAGTGTGTTGGAGTTATCTGCAGATCAAATGATGTTGCTGAAAGTTAAGCAGCAATACAAATTATTATTAGCTCGCATCGAGTCATGGCAGCCAAGCACAGTTTTGCAATTATCTATGGATGTTCCTGCTCTCGATCTAAGCATGCATGTAAGTAGAACCTATAGTCCAAATTTTCTAGCCCAAAATATACGATATAAAGCGGAGGCTTATAAAGAATTATTATCTTTGCGGAAAATTATTCATGGTAAATCGTAATAATATAAGAAAAATGTTGTTAACAGATACCCCGGCTGTATTTGCAATCGAAGAGCAAATTTCAGTTGCGCCATGGTCAGAGCAATTGTTCAAAGATTGTATCAATGTCGGTTATGATTCTTGGGTATTAATTGAAGATAAACAGGTTGTTGGTTATGGCGTATTAAGTTACGCTGTCAATGAAGCGCACATTCTGCAATTAGCCATTGCCCCAGAAAAACAACGCCAAGGGCTAGGTGAAAAATTGTTACATCACTTGTTAGATCAGGCAAAAATTAAAGGCGCTGAAGAAGCATTTTTAGAAGTGCGTGAATCAAATCTAGCCGCACGCGCTTTGTACCAAAAATATAATTTTGTCGAGGTTGGGATCCGTAAGGATTATTACGAAGGCCTTAATGGTACGCGCGAGGATGGGTTGTCGTTGACATGTTCGTTGTATTAAAAATATGCCAGGCATAGTAGAAATCTTAACTAAGCGTGGACTATTAACATCGAATTATGATCCAATTCACGTAGTATCTTCAACAAATCCGATTGCTCAAAGCCTATACAACCAGCAGTGCCTGCATATTTTGGTCGTGCCACATGGATAAAAATTGCCGAGCCTTTGCCTGGTTTCACTGGAGCATCATTATAGCCAACTACGACAATGATATTGTATAGATCATCTTCACGCCATAATTCTTCATGACTAACACTTTTATCAAAAGAACTTAAATTTACATACTTATTATAATATGGGCTGGATGGATCATCACACCAACCATCGAAGGGTTGAATTTCTTCCATTGGTAAAGAAATATATTGTAATAAATGTTTGGGCACGCGATCGCTGCGCACTAATACATGCCTTAAGGCAAAAGCGCCAATAGGAGTTTTACCATCGCCTTCTGCTTTATCTTTAGTAATGCCGTGTCCACCAATGCTACACTTATATACATCACCACTTAGAGTAGCTTGGCAATGATCGTTTTTTATTGTAACAATTAGATCATCGGCATAAGCACCGCAAGCATTAGAAATTAATATGATACAAATTAAAAAACGGATAATATTTAGCATTCTTTAAGTCCTGCTGCCTGCAAATCTGCATGATAAGAAGATCTCACTAATGGTCCGCTAGCAACATTCATAAAACCTAATTGTTCTGCAAATTTTGCTAGCTCGGCAAATTCATCGGGATGCACATAACGATCAACTGGCGCATGATAACGACTAGGTTGTAAATATTGACCGAGAGTCAGCATATCACAATTGTGTGCTTTTAGATCAACTATTACCTGCTTAATTTCATCAATGGTTTCGCCTAAACCCAACATTAATCCTGATTTAGTTGGAATATTTGGGAAACGGTCTTTGAATTTACGGATCAAATCCAAAGACCAAGCATAATCTGAACCAGGGCGAATAGCTTTATATAAACGTTCTACTGTTTCAACATTATGATTAAACACATCAGGCAAACTTTTGCTGAGATTATCTAAGGCAATTTGCATACGCCCACGAAAATCTGGTACCAGCACTTCAATTTTGGTGGTGGGGCAATGTTCACGCACTGCAGCAATACATTGCGCAAAATGATCTGCACCGCCATCTTTTAAATCATCGCGATCTACTGAAGTTATTACAATATATTTTAAGCCCATTTTTCCTAGAGCTTTAGCTAAATTTATGGGCTCATCAGGATCTAAAGCATCCGGACGACCATGCGCTACGTCACAAAACGCACAACGTCGTGTACATTTATCGCCCATGATCATAAAAGTAGCGGTACCGTGCGAAAAACATTCGTTTAAATTGGGGCACGAGGCTTCTTCGCAAACGGAATGCAATTTGTGTTCGCGTAATAGGCTTTTTAGCGCTATGATTTTTGGATCGCTTGGCGCCTTGATACGCAGCCAAGCTGGTTTAGGTTTAAATTCTGTGGTTGGTTCGATTTTGATCCGCATGCGTGCGAATTTATCTTGGCCTTTTTGTTTAGTATTAGACATTCTCTCTGTAGCCTATGGTTTCCATTAAATAAGGTAATAATTGCTGCGCGACTAAATCGATCTCAGCTGGTCCGTCCAAATCTTTTAACTGCACTATTCGCATATCACTATAGCCACATGGATTAATACGCGTAAATGGTTCTAAATCCATGTTAACATTGAAACTAAAGCCATGGTAGGTTCTGCCATGGCGTACCCGCAAACCAATAGAACAAATTTTAGCATGGTCCACATACACACCTGGAGCTTTGCAATCATTGTGTGCTGTAATATGATAAGTTGCTAAAAAATTAATCACCGAACTTTCAATCGCGCTGACAAATTGCCGAATACCTAAATGCTTGCGTCCTATATCCGCCAGTAAATACATGATCAATTGCCCTGGGCCATGGTAGGTTACTTGCCCACCGCGATCAGATTGTACTATAGGAATATCTCCAGGCTGCAATACATGTTCTGCTTTTCCAGCTTGGCCTTGGGTGAATACTGGTTCGTGTTCTAAGATCCAGATTTCATCCATGGTGGTAGCTTCACGCTGCTGCGTGAAGATTTTTAATTGGTTCCATATCTTGGTATATTCTTGACATCCTAACTTTAGAATTTTTACTTCTTCGTTTTGCATGCCATATTATGAGGTAATTTTAGTCATAAACGCTTTAATATTCAGAGAAATATAATCCCGAGTGCGTTGTAAGAAATTACCTTTCTCAATATCGCTGAGCGCAACAATTGGACGCTCAATAATAGTGTTATTGTGTTTATCTTGAATTAAATATGTTCCGACTACATCGCCTTTTTTTATTGGTGCCTTCAGGAAAGGAGTAAGAGTAACTGTGGCAGTGTAATTTTTGTATTGTCCTTGGGATGAGGTTAAATATAAATCTTCGTTAAAGCCAACATCTAAGTGTTTAGATTTACCCATCCAAACTTTGGTTTCTTGTAATTTAGTGCCAGCAAGTTGCACTAAATTGGTTTCGTAAAATCTAAATCCCCAAGTTAATAACTTGTTCGCTTCTGCCGTGCGTACGCTGGGACTTTTGGAGCCTAAAACTACAGCGATTAAACGCATGTTATTAACTTTGCCGGATGCTACCAAACAGTATCCAGCATTATCAGTGAAACCAGTTTTAATGCCATCAACTGCAGGGTTACGCCATAATAGCTGGTTGCGATTATGTTGTTTAATGCCGTTGTAAACAAATTCTTTTTGCGAATAGATACGATAAGTCTCAGGGAAATTTTTGATCATTGCGCGCGCTAGAATTGACAAATCGCGTGCAGTTGTCACATGGCTTTTGTCTGGTAATCCAGTAGTGTTAACGAAGTGACTATGCTCCATGCCTAGACTTTTGGCATAAGCATTCATCATGTCAGCAAAAGATTGCTCTGAACCAGCAATATGCTCAGCAAGTGCTACAGATGCATCATTGCCGGATTGAATAATAACGCCCTTAATTAAATCTTCAACGCCGACGGTGGTTCCTACTTGTACAAACATTCTAGAACCAGGAGCTTGCCAGGCATTTTTGCTAATCAAGATTTGATCGCTTAATTTAAGTTTTCCAACTTTAATTTCATGATCAACCACGTACATAGCCATCATTTTAGTTAAACTAGCTGGCTCAACTTGCACGTCACAATTATTTTCGGCTAAAACTTTGCCGCTATCGTAGTCAACTAGGATAAATGCATTTGCTGCAACAGTCGGAGATTTTGGTAATACACTTGGCATCGTAGGCGTAGCTGTGTCTCCAACTACCACGGGGGAAAATATGATCATGATCAAAGTTAAGTGTACCAGTATAGAACGCATAATTGCTCCTAGCATTTAGCTTCACTAGTTAAATGATAACACAGATTGTTAGACGCACGCAAAAGCTAGGGGCTTTGCTGCTTACCCAATAGCGCATATTCCAGTTCGATAACCTTAATAGCGGTAAGTTCTTGCTCTCGGATCACCACCTTTTGGATCGCCGCTTTAGCATTGGGGAGGACGTTAGCATTGTAGTAATCTTGAAGACCAACAAATTCTAAAGCATTTTTAAGATCGATGCAGCGTTTAAGCGATTCGTGATTATCGTAATGTTGATTAATATATTCTAATGCTAAGGAGCAACATTCAATTCTTTTATTTTTTATTAATTCTTGATTGCGCATAAATTTGCTTAAATCATCTGTTGAGTTTTTATATAACGAATTTACATAATCCTGATAGTAAGTTGCAATTTTTGGCGCTAGTTCGGTTAAAGTTGTAACCTCTAATTTGTGATTTTTTTGATAAGCGGCATAAACGAGTAAAATACCTTGAATAATTGCGCGTGGATTTACAAAAATGCAATTATCAATTGGGGTTAAGGCTTGAGTAAGAGTAAAGATCGGTTTTGCTTCAACCATATCCCCAATTAATCCCAAAATATTTATCGGTGAGGATGCGTCGCCCAAACCGCGCAAAAAGCTGTTTATTACAATGCTTTTGATCGCTTCTTTATTATTAATATTATAGATCTTGGTGCCTTGTGCTGGGTCACCACCGATACCTAAATTCGTATAAATCAAAGTTGAGTTTATAAAGGCAAGTGCAACCGAATTTCCTGCCCAACCGCCTGTAAGCAAAATTATATCGTTGTTGTTTCTGCTCAAGTTGGCTACTATTTGCGAGCTAAGAATTTCAGCTGCATTAGCGGTTGGTAAATTGCCATGAAATTTGCAGGTTTTTTGACTAAAAGCAAATGCTTCGCTCACGGCTTTGAATAAGGTTGCAACTTCTGCGTCTTTAGCTTTGATTTCATTTAAATAGATATGCAAATGCGTGCTTAACAAATCTAAAGAAGGACTGACAAAACCATAATGTGAGGGAGTGCCATTAAAATACACCATAGTGTCTAACACTTGTCCAAAATGTCTAATTGGTGGATTTAATACATCACGAAATTTTGCAGGCCTACCGCTTGGTTTACCAATGGCAAAACCATATAAAAAATCTAAATATTCTTGGATCCATTGCACACCATCTTTGGGAGTACCGGCGATTATCATGTCTTTAATGCTTGCATCACGTTGCAGGATAGAGGTTAAAGCGATTTCTAAAACTAATTTATCTTCTAAATAAATATTGGCGCCTTGTTCGATTAAAGCATTTGCTAAGATAAAATCTTCATTCGCCAGCGCAATAGTTAAAGCTGAGTGATTAGAACGATCAAGTTCATCTAAAGGTTGTTTGTAATTTTCTAGTAACTCAACAGGATTTTCGCGCCAAAAAATGCTATAAGTTAGGTGCGTAAATTGCTCGGGCTTTTTTTGCGCGTCAACAAAAGCTTTAGCTTGTGGATCAAGTTCAGCCTCGCTAGCTTGTGCTTTAGTTGGAATAGTATTGGCTAATATTTCCAGTAATTGTACTGTAAGATATCTAGGTAAAAAACTATCATTATCTGGAAAGTTATCAGTTTCTGCAGTTAAGCCTGCCATGCAAGTGTCCTCGTTATTTTATCTGCATTTAAGTTTAGTACATCAAAATCAAGCTTGTAATTTGATCTGCAAGTCACATATGATATATTACCAAAGATTAGCTAAGGAAAATACTATGCCAATTCAAGCCCCATTTGGATTTTGGGAATCATCTATCTCTGCAGAGAAAGTTGCTAATGGTAGCATCGCGCAGTTTGATATAGTTGGAGATGCGGATTATATCTACAACGTTGAAATGCGACCCAATGAAAATGCTCGTTTTGTAATTGTGCGTTATCTTGCAGATGATTTGTCCACAAGAGAAGACGTATTACCAGCTGGCTTTTCAGCGCGCACCACAGTGCATGAATATGGCGGTCGTGCATTTACCGTGCATCAAGGCACAGTATATTTTGTAAATTTTGCAGATCAAAATTTATATAAATTTAAAGTCGGTGCACAACCTCAACAATTAACTAAAGATAGCATTCGTTTTGCAGAATTAAACATGACGCCGCAAGGTTTAGTCGCAGTTGCTGAGCAACATTTTGCTGATGGCGTTGAGGCAAAGAATTATCTGGTGTTAATCAATCCTGAGACTGGTGATCTTAAAAAAATAGTGGAGGGTTATGATTTTTATGCTTGGCCAACTGTGAACGCGGATGGTACTAGAATTGCTTGGATTTGTTGGAATCATCCAAATATGCCTTGGGATAATACCCAACTGTGGGTCGCAGATTTGGTAAATGGCGAAGTTAAAAATCCTTTTCAAATTTTGTCCGCGCGCACCGAAGTTTCATTTTACCAGCCAATCTGGACTGCAAATAATAATTTAGCATTTATATGTGATATGAACAATTGGTGGAATCCATACATCTGGAGTTCGAGTAATGAGGCAGTATTTCCTTTGTGTAACTTACCAAAAGATTTTGCTACGCCATTATGGAATTTGGGTAATTCGCTATGGGGATTAATGGGTGATCAGCTGGTAGCTTTTGCTCAAGAAACAAAGGGTCTATCTTCTTTTGGTATATCTTCTTTTCGAGAGTTAAGTTTGTATCTTATTAATCCAACAACAAAAACAATTAGAGAAGAAGTATCAGATTTCAACGCAATTGATCGTGTATGCATTCACAATGGCAAAATTTATTTTCTTGGTGCTCGTGCAGCATCTGCGCCAATGCTGGTGCGTGGTCAAATCGATGTTATGGGGAAGCTTAATTTCTTAATGACTCAGGCTGTATATGACAATGCCAAATTAGGCTTGCATGATAATGAAATCAGTGACGCCACGCATATTGAATTCCCAACTACAAGTCGCCAAAAAATTGCCTATGCCAATTTTTATGCGCCGAGGAATCCAAACTACGAAGCTCCTGCGGGCACTAAACCGCCGGTGGTTGTTATGTGTCATGGTGGTCCAACTGGTGCCGCATTTCCGTATTTACAAATTTTAATACAATTTTGGACTAGTCGTGGTTTTGCTGTGGTTGATGTCGATTATGGTGGCAGCACTGGTTATGGGCGAGAATTTCGTAAAGCCTTGCAACGCGATGATGAAAAATCACCTGGTTATTGGGGCGTTATTGATGTGCAGGATTGTGTGGCGGCTGTAAAATATTTGGCGGAACAAGGTTTAATTGATCCTACTAAAGTTATGATTCGCGGACGTAGTGCAGGTGGTTATACTACTCTCGAGGCATTGGCTAATTATCCAGAAGTATTTTGTGCGGGTACTAGTATTTACGGGGTCACAGATACCGAAGCGTTTATCACCGATACTCACAAATTTGAAAGTCGCTATCTAATGCAACTATTTGGCGAATGGCCTAAGTTTGCACAAGTATTTAAAGATCGTTCGCCAATAAATCATCTAGAGCGTTTTAAAACACCATTATTAGTATTGCAAGGATCAGAAGACAAAATAGTTCCTCCTTCGCAAGCAGAAAAATTGGTACAAGCTTTAGAAGCGCGAGGTGTACACGTAGAATATAAAGTATACGAAGGTGAGCAGCATGGTTTTAGAAAGGCTGCATCTATTATTGATTGGCTGGAGCGCGAAAGTGCTTTTTATCGAGCCGTATTGCAGAAACAATCGTTACAAGCAGAAGCAAAAAAAGCACCAGGGAGTAGACCATCTTCGCCATAAATTAAATTAATTACAAATCAGTAATCTCCAATTCGGTTGTTAAGCTTGTATAACCTAAACTGTTGACGTTCTTTGCGCCATTAGAATAAATATATTTAAACCTCTCTATTTGTACTAATTTTAACAACTTTGGATTAAGCCATGCAATAGTCTCGATTATTTGATCGTGATGCCAGGTTGTAAATTGTATCGCATTTTATATCCTTTGAAGCCTATACTTACATTACCGTCCTCGGGCAACTCTTCCCCTTGTTAACCACAAGTGCCAGAATCCGAGGTGTTTTTTTATGGGGGTTAGAAAAAGCGAAATGCCCGCATACTAGTTATATGTACAGTATTATATCGGAATACTTTCTTCAAGTAAAAACTTCAATTCCATCAATTCTTCAAATGCAACTAAGTTATTCCACTCTAATTTGCACCGGGGTAGGAAACTTGTTAGCAATTATCTTATCGGTGAGTTTGTTTAGCACAGTCTCATCTGCAATTGGTCCAACATGCACATGATAAATTCGCTGTTTAGAATTCTTGCGATATACTTTTACTTTTTGCCCCTTGGCAATTTTTTGTATTTTAGTGGCTAATGCTTTAGCCTTATGTTCGTGATTAAATTCACCAATGCGTAAATATTGTAATGGAATGTCAACTTCTGGATCGATAGCATGCACTTCAACATCACCAGTACCTTTACCAAGAATGCCTAATTTAGTTGCAGCAGCGTAGGATAAATCTATGATCCGATCGCCATGAAAAGGACCACGATCATTTATTTTAACGATCACACTTTTACCATTGGCGATATTGGTAACTTTGGCGTACGTTGGTAAGGGTAGAGTTTTATGTGCCGCAGTCATACTATACATATCATATTTCTCACCACTAGAAGTGCGATAACCATGAAATTTTTTACCATACCATGAAGCTTTACCACGTTCTTTAAATCCTTTGCTGCTATCTAATACCTGATATTTTTTCTTAAACACGGTGTAGGTTTTTGGGTTACCGTATTTGCTTTTGGGTTCTGTCTGTGGTTTGGCGTCGGGAACTTTATGTAAATCAGGTACTTTTTCTGTATGGTGCGGTCCTACATCTTGCGCTAGTTTGTAGCGTGGAGTACTGCTAGCTTGTTTGGGGCATGGTATTTTTTTTGTGCCACCACAGCCGTTTAAGGTTAAAGCTAACATTGCTATTATAGTAGCAAATATGATTGGTCGGATCTGTCTAGTGATCATTTTCCTTTCGCGCTATATTCCTTGCGTAGTCTGGCTAATTCTTGGCTAAGTTGGTAAACAGCCATTGCATAGTTACTACTACGATTATAGCGCGTAATCACATAAAAGTTTTTAAGACCGAGCCAATATTCTTTTTCTTGATCCGAACCTTGAAATTCTAACAAGGCTACTTTTGCTGAGTGATCATGAATTTTGTCCTTAATAGTTACGCCATGTTCTTTAATCTTGGCTAATTCTATTTCTGGAACGGGATTATTTTTGGCTGCAATTGGCAAGGCATGTAATTTTGCGCCTTTAGTGTGCACTTTGTATGCTACTGGATGCCCAGCTTGCCAGCCATGTACTTTAAAATAATTACCTACGCTACCTATAGCGTGCGAAGTATTATTGATCAGGTCAATTTGTCCAGAGCCATCAAAATCAACCGCATAATTGCGATAACTACTAGCAATAAATTGCGGAGTTCCCATAGCTCCAGCATATGAGCCTTTTAAGGCTAAAGGATCTAAACCTTGCTCCATAGTTAACAAAAAGTATTGTTTCAGTTCACTACGAAAAAATGGTGCACGCGGTGGATAATCAAATGCTAGAGTTGCTAAGGCTTGTAACACCGGATATTTGCCGCCATGTTTGCCATAAAAAGATTCAACTCCGATAATTGCGACAATATATTGCGCAGGCACACCATAGTGTTTTTCTGCTTGTTGTAAAGTTGTATAATGTTCTTGCCAAAACTTTACCCCATCATTAATACGTTCTGGGCCAAGAAATATCTTTCTGTATTTGTCCCAAGATAGAGCCTCGGCCGGAGTACTGATACGTTTAATAATCTCGTCTGATGATTCTATTTGACTAAGTGCAGTTAACATATGCTCTCGATCAATTTGGTGTTCGGCGTGCATTTCATCGACAAATTGCTTTACCTCTGGACGTTCACTAAAAACGGTGGCCTGCGCTGAAGGTGATAACAATGAAGCAGCAATTCCAGAGACAATTAAAACTTTATCAATCATTTCTTCACCAAAGTTTTGTGAGTGTGAATAGACATTAACATTCCAAAGCCGATCATAATAGTTACTAAGGAAGTGCCACCATAGCTAATTAAAGGCAATGGTATACCAACCACTGGCAAAATACCATTCACCATGCCAATATTTACAAACACGTATACAAAAAAAGTCATGATCAAACTTCCGGCTACTAAGCGGGAAAATGTATCTCTAGCTTGCAAACCAATATACAAACCACGCATAATCAGCATCATATATAAAAACAATAGAAATAAGATGCCGATAAAGCCAAACTCTTCACCATAAACAGCAAAGATAAAATCTGTAGCACGCTCCGGTAAAAACTCTAAATGAGATTGCGTACCATTGAGCCAACCTTTACCAAACCAACCACCTGAGCCTAAAGCAATTTTAGATTGAATAATTTGATAACCACTACCTAATGGATCACGTCCAGGGTTTAGTAAGGTTAAAATGCGTTCTCGTTGATAATCGCGCAAAAACATCCACATTACTGGCGTACTTGCTAAACTAGCTGCTACTAAAGGTATAATTAATTTCCAACTTACGCCAGCTAAGAAAATTACTAATATACCAGTGCTGGCTACTAAAATTGCAGTACCTAAATCAGGTTGCACAGCAATTAAAGCCACAGGGAAAATAATATACAAAATTGGTAAAAGTAATAATTTTGGTGTTGGCGGTAAAATATGCTGATCTAAAGATCGTGCTACCATTAAAGGCACGGCAATTTTCATTAGCTCAGCAGGTTGAAAACGAATCACGCCTAAATCTAACCAGCGTTGGCCGCCCTTACTAACCACGCCAATGATGGATACCAATATTAACGCAATTAAAGTGCCAAAATATAGCAATGGCGCCCAAGATCGAAAGTCGCGTGGCTTAAGTTGTGCCACGCCTAACATGAAAATCATCGCAACCAAAAAATTTAAGCATTGTTTTTGTACCACATACAAATCTAATTTTGCACTATAGATCACCAGCAAACCAATTATAAAACATGCCACAAGGCAGATGAACGAAGGCATATCAATATGTAATTTATTCCAAATACTATTGCGATGCAGAGCATTATTAGGATTGTTGTTATAAATTTGTTTAAATGGTATGGCGTTATTCATCTTGATCTCCAGCAAAATATGCATCCATTACTTTGCGCGCAATTAATGGACTTCCTAGACCATGTTCTACCACAACTGCAATCGCAATTTGCGGATCATCAATAGGCGCAAATGCGATGAACCATTTATGATCTCTGAGATTGGCTTTAACTCGATCAGCATCATATTTTTCATCTTGCTTTAAACCATAGACCTGCACAGTGCCGGTCTTGCCGGCCATAGTGTATGGTGCACGCGAATTGTAAATCCAATGTGCAGTGCCGCGAGGATGGGTAATTACTTGTTCCATGGCGTCGATTACTGTTTCCCAATGCTCTGGATTTCTTAATTGTACTGGAGGTAAATACGAAACCTCGGTTTCGGATATTGTTTGATCTGGAGTTTGAATTGCACTTACTAAATTTGCTTGTACTCTTACACCACGATTGGCAAGAGTGCTGGTAACGGTAGCCATTTGCAATGGAGTTACCAAGGTATAGCCTTGGCCAATACCGGTAATAATAGTTTCACCTGGGAACCAGGATTGACGTTTAGTTTTACGTTTCCATGCAGGTGAAGGTGCCACGCCTTTGGCTTCCCCATCGATATCAATATCAACGTATTCACCTAAACCAAAACGCGAAAAAATGTTATGCATTTTTTCAATGCCTAATTTATCTGCGACAAAGTAGAAGAAGGTGGTACAGCTCTCAAACAGCGCTTGTTCCACACTTAAAATTCCATGCCCATCTTCTTTCCAATCCCGATATAAACGACCTTCTGCATGTAGCTGATAATATCCAGGGTCATCAAACTTGGTATACGGAGTAATGACGTTATAATCTAAAGCTTGTAATGCAACTAAAGGTTTAACAGTTGAACCTGGCGAATATTGTCCACGAATCGCACGATGAAATAATGGTTGTGCTTTGGCATTTTGTAACTCGTCATAATCTTCTTGCGGAATACCTTTGACAAATAAATTCGGATCAAAAGAAGGTCTCGAGACCATTGCTAAAATGCCGCCGGTTCTTACATCCATCGCTACAACTGCACCATTATTATTTTCTAATGCTTCATAAGCTAATAATTGTAATTTACTATCGATTGATAAATATAAATTATCGCCTTGCACTGAAAGTATTTGATCTAATTGCCGAATCATACGGCCACGCGCATCAGTTTCTACTTGTTCGTAACCAGCATTACCATGCAATATATCTTCATAATATTTTTCTATCCCAGATTTACCAATTACATAAGTGCCACGATATTTTGCCAAGTCAATTTGCGTTAAATCTTGTTCGCTTAATGGACCTGTATAACCCAAGACATGCGCGAATGCTTCACCATAAGGATAATTGCGCGAGAGATTAGCTTGCAGATCAACTTCTGGAAATTGATATTTTTCGATTGAAAATCTCGCCACTTCTTCTTCAGTGAGTTTGGTGCGAATTGGAATGCGTTCGTAACGACCTTTATATTTTTTTTGTTTCTCGAAGTTTTTCCGATCAGTTTCGGAAATATCGACTATTTCAGAAAGCCTTGATATTAAATCATTCAGATCAGAGATACGATTGGGGATAATTTCTAAGCTAAAAGCTGGTACATTATTCGCTAATAACACGCCATTACGATCATAAATCAAGCCGCGCGTAGGGGTCACCGAGATCATACGGACTTGATTATTGCGTGCAAGAGTTACATAGCTGGAATGATGCCAAATTTGTAAATAAAATTGTCGCCCAATTATTATGCCTAAAAGCAGGGCGGCACCAATCGTAACCGCAATAATGCGATTTAGATATAGTTGGTTTTCTTTAGAGTGATCTTTGAGTTTAAATAAAACAGGCATGATGGTTTTAGGATAGCATATTAGTTGTATGCTGCGAAGTGAATTATAATATGCCTATTGGCTTGAAATAAAAGAGAGACAGTTGTCAATAGTTAAAAAACTGAATACTGGCTTTTCACTGGTCGAAATTATGACCGTGCTTCTTATCTTTGCCATAATTTTAGCGATTGCAATTCCTTCTTATCGTGATTACCTGGTAAGAGCACGCTTAGTCGAAGTGCTAAATGTATTAGAAGCGCACATCAAAGAAGCCGAGAAAGGTTATTTAAATAACGGCGCTACTCCATCCTCAGTGTTAAGTATTCCGAATCAAACATTTACCGCTTATACTAATTCGCCGTACATTGCCTATATATATTACGATGATGGTTCTACCTGGACTAATCAAGGCGCAGCAATGGTGCAGGCTGTGCTATCGAACACGATCGGATCTTCAATTACTGGTTTTACTGCTGGAAGTTCAGGTACTAACAATCGCGTGACTATGGCTTTTTTAGCTAATGGCGATACGATGCATACTTATTGTGGGTCTTGGGTGGATGATGGTACAGAAGTGCCTTTGAGTTACTTGCCTTCTGGTTGTCAGGATGATGCCTTTTCTACTACGGTAACCGGATAAGTGTAGGGCGAACGTTGTTCGCCCTGGAAGATTTGTTATGCAGAAATTGCTGCGTGTATATCAATATGCGCCCACAACTTTTCAAGGTTGTAGTATTCACGCGTGCTGGGTAACATAACGTGTACCACAACATCGCCTAGGTCGATTAAGATCCATTCTGCTTCGCGTTCACCCTCAACGCCAATTGGTAAATAATCGAATTCTTTGGTTTCTTTGAGGACTGCATCGGAAATTGATTTAACATGGGTAGTAGAGGTTCCACTGGCAAAGATCATATGATCAGTAATATTTGTAATGTCTCCAACAGCTAAGGCGTTTATATTGCGAGCTTTCATGTTATTTAAAGCTTCTAATACTGCGACTTTTAAGCTTGGTTTCACCATACAGTAAGATCCTCCATAGTTAAGTTTTTAGAATTTGCCAACATCATGCTGAGAGATAAAATCAATTCCCAAGTGTTACCGGGATTAATACCCTTAATCACTGTGTCTATTTGTGCGCATAATTTTAATAGTTTTTCGATCTTGTTTATGCTTAATCTATCTAATGCTTTTTGCACGCCTGGTATCTTGTCGCGCCATATACCGAGTTTTTGTGCGCTTTGTGTGAGGTTTGCGCCAGTTTGAAGATCGTGTTTCAGTTGTAACAGGTTTCTAATCTCCCGGGCAAGTGACCATAATATTAATACCGGTTCTACACCTTCATTTTTTAGGCCTTCTATTATGCTAAAAGTGCGTTCCGCATCACCATTTACTGCTGCATCAGCTAGGTCAAACACAGAAAAGCGCGAATTATTTGCTAAAAATGGTTGTATCTGCGCTAATTGCAGCTGGCCAGCTGGTACTACGCTCTGTAGTTTTTGAATACATTGTGCGGCCGCAGCGAGATTACCCTCATAATATTTGGCTAGATAATCGCAAGTATCATCAGAAGGGCTAAAACCTGCTTGTTGTAGACGTTCTTGGATCCAAGCGCGCCATTTGGCAATAGGTATAGGTTTGGCGACATGGACTTTGCCATGTTTTTGGATGTGTTGCACCCATTTGGAGTTTAGCTGTTCATTGCTTAATTTTTGTGTCCTAATTATTACACAAATATCGGCTGATTTCTGGAGAAGAAAGCCCTCGAGAGCTGGAGCCCCTTGTTTGCCTATATTTTCGCTTTGTAATCTAATTTCTACAAAGGACTTTTCGGCGAATAGATCAAAATTTTGGCACTTATTCAATAATTCGTCCCAATTAAACTGGGCGTTTACTTCAAACACCACACTATTATTATAGCCCTCTTTGCGAGCAATTTGTTTAATGGCAACAATTATTTCTTCTGTCTGGAGAGGTTCTCCACCGTGGATCAGATAACATGCTGCTAACATGGGTTACCATCACTAGTCGAACTATCAAGTAGCGAACCATTGTCTAGTGGTCTAGTCGTGAGTTGTCGTAACAGCTCGGTGACCGTTTCTGTCATCAGTTCTTTTTGCACCAATTGTTCTTCATTTTTACTCATAAGTAATTGATCATTGGTGCGCGTTAATTCGCGTGTGCGAGTGATGGTGTGTTGGGGACGAGAATTTTGCGGGTCTTTAGCTAACACTTTATACCTGATGCTGTAAGCTAAATTATATCTTTGGCCTTGACCGCTAGCATTATAGGCTAAAATATTTTCTTGTATTTCAGGACGTGAAACTTCTATCACTGTCACCTCAGGTGTGGGTGTGCTTACGATCTTAACATCATTTTTGATCAAACGATAACGTAATTCGCGTTGAAATGTTTCATATGGATCATTCGGGCTGATATATACAGTTTTTAAATAATCAGGAAAGGTATAAGAGCCACGCAATTTAAAACCGCCACAGCCGAGCAGAATTACGACGCTACAACAGATAATTGCTGTTTTATATAAATTAAAACATTGTTGCATTGTTATTCCTCTACTACAATATTTACAAGTTTACGTGGCACAATAATAATTTTCTTTATTGTTTTGCCACCAATAAACTTTTGAATGTTGTCATTTTGTGTTGCTGCATGTTCTAATGTTTCCTTTGTACAATCAGGATCAATTGTTATATTAGCGCGCAACTTACCATTAACTTGCACAACAACATTTATTGTGTCTTGTGTTAAAGCATGTGCATCAACTTTGGGCCAAGCTTGTTCTATAATTGCAGTTGCATTGCCCAAATTTAACCACAAACTATGTGTAATATGCGGAATGATCGGCGATAACATTAGTATGATACTGTTAAGTACTTCTTGTCGTACTTGACGATCGATTTGATCTTGTACTTTAAAAGTACTCAAACTATTTAATAATTCCATGTTGGCAGCAATTGCAGTATTAAAGGTAAAACGTCGGCCAACATCATCGCTAACTTTTTGGATAGTGCTATGTAGTTTAAAACGTAAATCTTTTTGCGCACTATTAAATTGGTGCTTGAAATAAGCAGTAGTTAACTCTTCAGTCCCTTCATTTATATGTTGATATACTATGCTCCATAAACGTTTTAAAAAACGCGATGCACCTTCTACCCCAGCGTCAGACCACTCGAGCGATAATTCTGGTGGCGCGGTGAACATAATAAATAGGCGTACGGTATCAGCGCCATATCGTTCAATTAAATCTTGGGGGTCGACAGTATTGCCTTTAGATTTAGACATTTTAGCGCCATCTTTAATCACCATACCTTGGGTTAATAGATTAGTAAATGGTTCATTACTTTTCACTAAACCTAGGTCGCGCATAGCTTTGTGAAAAAAACGCGAGTATAGCAAATGTAAAATTGCATGCTCAATGCCGCCAATATATTGATCAACTGGTGTCCAATAATTAGCGCGTTCATCCAGCATAGAGTTGTTTTGATCTGGACAAGCATAGCGTGCATAATACCAAGAAGATTCGATGAAGGTATCGAAGGTGTCAGTTTCGCGTTGTGCAGGCTGTTGACATTTAGGACAATTAACCTTGTAAAATCCAGGCATTTTAGCTAGAGGGGAACCGCTGCCAGTTATAGTTACATTTTCTGGTAACACTACGGGTAGATCATTTTCTGGCACAGGCACTGTACCGCAATGTGAACAATAAATAATTGGGATCGGCGTGCCCCAATAACGTTGTCTGGATACTCCCCAATCGCGTAAACGATAATGTACTTGTTGTTCGCCAGCGTTTAACTTTTGTAAATCTTGCAAGATTGCATTAAAGGCGGAATGATAATCCAGATTATCATATTTTCCAGAATTTACTAAAATGCCTTTATCTGTGTATGCTGCTTGTTGTACATCAATAACACTACCATCTGCTGGCGTTACTACTTGTTTAATTGGCAAGTTATATTTTTTCGCAAATTCCCAATCGCGTGTATCATGTGCTGGGACCGCCATAATTGCACCGCTGCCATATTCTGCTAATACATAATTGGCGATCCAAATTGGAATTAGCTCGCCATTTAGTGGATTAATTGCTTTAAATCCAGTTTCCATACCAAGCTTTTCCATTGTGGCGAGATCTGCTTCGGCAGTGGAACCTTGTTGACATTGATTGATAAAATCTTGCAATTCAGGTTGGGTTTTGGCTGCAACAACCGCTAATGGATGTTCATAGGAAATTGCCATGAAAGTAACACCCAACAAAGTATCTGGGCATGTCGTATAAATAGACATGGTTTGTTCTTGATCTTGTACTTTAAAAATAATATTTAGACCCAGCGAACGACCGATCCAATTACGTTGCATGGTTTTAACTTGTTCCGGCCAACCAGGCAGTTCATCAAGACTACTTAATAATTCATCAGCATAGGCAGTAATTTTTAAAAACCATTGTGGAATTTCTTTGCGTTCCACTAATGCATCAGATCGCCAACCACGACCGTTAATAACTTGTTCATTGGCTAAAACTGTTTGATCTACAGGATCCCAATTCACCATAGAATTTTTTTTGTACACTAAACCTTTGGCATATAATTGCAGGAAAAACCATTGTTCCCAGCGATAATATGTCGGATCGCAGGTAGCAATTTCGCGGCTCCAATCAAAACCAAAACCCATTTGTTGTAACTGAAATTTCATATGCGCAATATTTTTTTTAGTCCATTGCGCTGGCGGTACGTTGTGTTTTAAAGCCGCATTTTCAGCAGGTAAGCCAAAAGCATCCCAACCAAAGGGTTGCAACACATTTTTACCCAGCATGCGTTGGTGACGTGCTATTACGTCGCCAATCATATAACACCGTACGTGACCGACATGAATATTACCGCTAGGATAGGGAAACATGCTGAGGCAGTAGAATTTTTCCCTTTTTGGATCCTCTACGGTTTTGAAAGTATTATGGGTTTCCCAATATTTTTGAGCTATTTGTTCAACTTGTTTTGGTTGGTATTGTTGATCCATAATATAGGCCTCTGGTTTTTTACAGCGAAACCAAATACTAGCATTTACGTTAGGAGCTAACAACTGTTCCCAAAACTTACAAAACTTTAAAGTTTATGCCATAATCCAATTAATAAACTTGACTAAGTTATGGGCGCTTTATAAAACTGTTAGTGCAGAGCAAATTCGCGGTAACTTCACAGATATAGCGAATGAAGTTAAATACAAAAAAGAAAGCTATATTTTAACCAGGCATAATAAGCCATGCTTAGGTATAGTTCCGCTCGAGCTGCTAAAAATATTGGCAATCATTATGAAAGACGCAGCGAGCAATAAATATTTAACTCAAATTTTACAGGAGCACGCCAGTTTTATTTCTGTAGAAGACTATCATTTTTTGATAGAATTGAGCCATAATCCCAAACCAATGTCAGCTTCTTTACAATCAGCGGCTACATCGCTTAAAGGAAAAGTAAAAGGCTTTTAATACATGCTTGTAGTATCGAGAAAATGAGTGCAGTTCCCCTGCTGTATAATTATACAACTGAACTTCAATAACACTATTATGTCTAATAATTTAAACTAGTGGAGTTGTGATGTTTTTATGTTTAAAGAAATAATTGTTGCTATTAAAGCAAACGAAGTTACTGAAGTTAATATCAGGTATTTTGATTTGTCTCCTGAGCAGTTAAAAGAACTGATAGCAGCGCTGCAAGAAAATACTAGTGTAATCAAAATAAGTTTACTGTGTACAAATATCACCCCAGATCAGATTACTAAAGATCTGCAGCGTGAAGTTGCTGTAGCTTATGCTGATCATGTAGATTATGGCGACTTTTTGGAGCTTTATGCGCAGATTTGGTCAGACTCAGAAATAGTTGGAAGCAGGTTTGAGGGCAATTTTAGAGCTCGGGTAATTCCTGCGTTCAAAACACTTTTGCAAGATGTGCGTGATACTCCTTTGAATGCCTACATTAGCCAATCAGAAGATTACGCTACTTTACAAGGGATAATAACTCCAGACTTAGTCGGATCGATTCTTGTTACTAAACCAGATGAAACAATTATCGATGGTTTACTAGTAACTTTAAAAAAAAACGGAACTATTGCATTAGCTTGTGGGGTTGAAAGACATGCTATCATCATAGAGTTTGTAGCTAATGAAGATAGTTTTGAAATCAACATTTATAATACCGGGATGGGTTTAAAGAATCATTCTTCGCAACAAGTAGATGGCGAGAGACGTTATCATGCTTGTAAAAGACACACAATAAATTTATCAGCAATACCTCCTGAATTACGTGAAGCAGAGCGTAACAAAATCCTGCAGCTAGCTCTGCCGGAAACTCGGTTATTACAAAGAATGGGCCGTACACTTGCTGATTTGTATAGTCAGTATGAAAAGATTGTGTTGGCATATCCTGCTAGCACAATTGATGACAATGATTCATCACTAATTATTGGGCAAAGAAGTGGTACATGCGTTTGGAAATCCATTTTTAGATATGCGCGTGAAAAAGTTAAGCATTTGGGAGCAAATAAAAATTTAGATTTATTATTAAAATATGATCTTAAAATGCGTAGCTTATTGAGTTTCAGAGAGAAACTTAGATATAACCAAGATTTAAAGATTACGAAAGAGTTCATTCGAGCCTTACGGTTTGCCTGCCAGAACGGTTATAGGCTTTCTTTAAAGATGGCTAAACAAGGGCTGATCACAGGTGAAAATCTGCAAGTTGCTTTTACCTTATACACAGAACTGTTGGATGCAATACCACAACTAGAGGAACGAGTTAGTAAAGACTTGGTTTATACCCTACCAGTTGCAAAAGGCTATCTACCTGAAATACCATTTGCTGGCTTACAAAAATATCGATCTCTACCAGAGACAAAAGAGTATAGGGCAGCAGCAGAATTTATTGCTGCCGCATACCCTGTGGCAACATTTACAGAACGTTGTGAGTCATTGCATTCATTGAGTACTAATATTGCAGCAGGTAACGCTACGGTTGCAGATGTTGAATATGTATTAAAATCATGTATTGAAATAGAGCCATTAGATTTTGAGCAAACTATTCGGCTATTTGCAGACTTGTATAATGTTGCTAAATTCTATATGCAGCAAACGCATAGAGATGCAGCAATAGGATTCACTGAAAAGCGTTACTTAACAATGGTTAGAATTAATCTTCTGGCTGTCCAGTTATGCGAAAGATTCTTACCAATAAAGGGAAAGTCTTCTACAATTTATCCTGCAATTATGTCAGCATTTGAGTATGTCCAAAAACACCGTATTATAATTGATCCAGAATTACGTAAGGAATTTATTGAGTTTAGACAAAGACTTGAAAATTTTGGTTATCAATTTGCAGTAGCACCATTTGAATATGACGTAAACCCTGTGATTAATGAACTTTATGATAATGAAGATAGTGTAAGTAAAATGTCTCTTTTGTTTGATTTGCTTAATATTTCATGTTTAGCCAACTCTATGCCTGGTATTTCAATCGGTACAGAATCAGCCCATATTGTATGCAAGGATCCGGAAGATCTATTTGGGGGTTTACTGCTCATCAACAATACTGAAAAACTATTTGCGTTTATTAAGAAATACCGTGACACGCAATGGTACCCTAGTATTAAATTTACTTTTCGTAGAGGGGGCTTTCCCGACTATGGGCCAGGACCTGTAGATTTGTACACACTAACTGAAGTGACAAGTGTATTCTCTAGGGGTTTTGTATCTTTATTAAATCATTTCAACCCAAAACAACATCATGCTTCCACTAGACATTCGACGCGAATTGATGCTCCTGAATATTCCTACGTTCCTCGAGCTAGAAAATTGCTTGCCGAAGAGTCTAGAATTAGTTTACTGCAGAGCATGTTTAGTGAGCACGGCACTTCTATACAACGAATTACAGAATTTATTCGGGATAATTTCCCAAGATTTGGAGAGCAAAGCTACATTGATATAGTTATATTGCGCTTGTTTACCGATAATCCGCTCGATAGAGATTTATCAATTTGTCCTGAGAATGTTCTAAAACTTTTACAGTATGTTGCATCATTACCCGATCAAAATTTCGATGCGTATGATTCTCTATCTAAACGTGCATTATTTCCGCTGCAAATTTATTATATTGTTGCTTGGTATGTACTAAATTTCCTTGATGAGTGCAAGGATCCGGAAATAAGAAGTGCAATAGAAGATAGGCTGCGCAACGCTGATTTACTAAAATATCTAGATTTTAAATTGGCAAACTATGTTGCAACTGACGCAAATCTCGATCTAACATACGCACAACTTTTAAGTCTAAAGCTAATTCACTATCAAATACAGATTAAGTTGAAACCTCACGATTTTGAGCTTAATGATTTAGAAGTAATTAAATCCATTGTGTTGTTAAATTTTTGCCCAGATTTACCCGGGTTTATTGCTGAGTCTAGTAAATATATTTTTTCTGGAATTTTTTCTGATTCTGCAAAAATAGCCAGGTTTATGGATGAGAATGGTCTTGAAATTGCCAAGTTAGTTGCCGTGCAGCTCGATTACGCAGATGCTGATATTACAGACTGCATCTATGAGCCAGAAGTAAGTCGTTTGCAGTTCAGGATAAATGGTGTTGATGCTAGTTATAATCTTAAATCTGGTACGTCGGTTGTTGGCGATGGAACTTACATTAAAATACCTAAAACTTTTCTTAGTAATGAACTATTTAAGGATATTTTTAAGCCTCTTCCTACTAGATGTATAGTCGTTAATGAGAACTTAATTAAATTTTCCTATAAAGGACATGAATATAATGTTTTTTTTATTAGCAACAGCTTGTTCGTGCAAATAGGCGATTACCAATATGATGCATTAGCTAGAGCAGGTTCAGCGTTATTTACAAACTACTATGCGAGATTTAGAAACCCTATAACAATACCTTTTACTATTATTGACGGTAATCATGAAATATTTCACAGCGAAAAAGATAATGTGAGTATGGTTTTGAACAAAACAGACAAACAAAAACTATATACTATCGACCTTGAAAATAAGTTAATAAGACGTGAACATGATCAAGCCATTCTAATAGTTGGTAGCGCGCCAGACATTTATCCGGCTGTAATTGCATTTAAGAGTTTTGAACATGAAGTGTTTACTGAAATATGGCAATTACCAAACGGTGAGATTGAAATTAATTTGCCACGGTACAACATTAGATTTACCTTTGATCCGAATTTAGCTAATCTTCTTAAATTTATTTCCCCTGAAGAAAAAGTTTATGAAATTTGCTCAGATCATCTCTTCAGCCTGCGGTACCCTAACGGCGTATTATTAAAAGATCAAAATGGTGAGCGCTTTGCTTTTTTACCAAAGCAAACATATATTTATCGATCCAGTGAGCTAGATACTAGAGAAGAAGCTCCACCAATTATGTTTGATATAGTTGCTGCGCTATGGTTAAAGGATCAAAATAATGAGGACTATAAAGATGTTATTGGAAAAACACATTTATTTAAGTATGCCAACACAGCTGGAGTTGTGAAATTCAATTTCAGCAACGGGGCTACACAGTGCAATACACCTGCTGAGTACTTTTACCTGGCTTACTATTTATTAGGTCAAGATGAGTTTTTGCAGGCTCGAGAATGCTTGCTGCGTGGCTTTGCATTGAGTGGTGTAGCGGATATTACGGATCCATGGTTAGTAAAAATATTAGATTCACTGCCAGTTGCAATTGAGACACTACAGCCACCTGTTAGTCAAAAAACCATAGAACCAGTATTTAATTTAAAGGGAACGCAACACACAGCAATTAAACTCCTGGCAGTTTATTTTGCGTTTAAAACTAGTGGTCCAAAACAACGACAAACATTGTATACAATATTACGCAATGGAGTATCTATTGCTAAAGATTACTATGCAAACCTTAGAAACGATAACATACCAGTTGAGCTGCAGTTAACCAATGTGCAAGAATTGGAGTTACTTACGTTTTTGGGACTAGCTTCTCCGGTATTGCTGGAGCGATATCACGCACTTAAAGTTGCGCAAGAAGATTTAGATTATGAAACCTATAGACAAACAAATTCGAGACCAGAGATTAAAGAGATTGACCTTAAAATTGAACTGCAACCAACAAAAGGCACCGATGAATTCCACATGGGCTCCATTTTTGCTTCAGATGATCTCCTTTTTCGTGGGTTTTATGAGCCAACGATACCGTTTAACGTGTTGTTGCATTTTTTATTTGAGAACACAGCTGAGTCCTCACTTGCTAAAGCGCATATTTATACAATGATTCAAAGAAGTCTTGTTATTAAAGAACGTCTTCCTATGGAGTACTATTGGCTTTTATATTTACAACAAAAATATGCACAAGATCCTGGATATAAACAAAAGTTCAAGGAATTTATTAGCGCAAATGAAAAAAAGTTTGCACGCTTTACAGTTAATGACTTTATTTTAGTGTGCTTGCGGTTGGAACAAGAAGATGCAGTGTTAGAAGGCCATACCTTAACAATGAAAGTCCCTAGCATAGAATTTACGCGAGAAAATACATTTATTATCCCTGACGGCCCGAAACAACGCGTCAACATTTCCAGCATGACAATAGATTTAAGAGAATTTCTCCCGGTTGCAGATACAGCAGAGCATGCCACAATAGCAGCAAGCTCAACTGAACTTGAGTACCCAGCGTGGTTGCAAGGCATACCTGATGCAGCACCAGCAATATTAGAGTATTACGCAGATGATTATCGTGCAGGTAGATCCAGAGACATAACCCCACAATTTCAAACTGGTGCGGTGGGTGAGTCGCTTACTGCTGATGAAGCGAAACCGTTGGAAGATGAAATTTTGCAACTGTTTAATAAAACAGTTGGTTTAGAACAACAAAGTAAACGAGAATCAGGCGGGATGCCATTATTTGCTTTTCATAAAATCTTGCACTTATTTATACAACAAGACAAAAAATTATTTATGCGACACAGCTTTTTAAGTGAGCAAGAATGTGATGAATTAAATAAAAAACTATTTAAATATTTATTCTTGTTAACTGGTGGCATTGGAATACAACGAGCTTATACTGCAGATGATGCTCCGCGCTTGATTGCGATTTGCTTGCTTTTCGAAAAAGAAGCTAAAATTCGTTTGTCTACACTCCAGGTTGAAAACATACGTCACATCTTAGATACAGAATCTTACCCCAACGCCGTTGTGCAAATGTTAATGGGTATGGGCAAAACTAAAGTGATGTCACCAATTTTGGCTGTGGCTAATGCCGATGGAGATAATCTATCAATTTATGTTACGCCTAAAACATTATTTGACACAACAGTTGCCAATCTTAAGGAAACAACGACGCGAGTTTTTGGTAAATCTCCGTCTCCAATAGTTTTTGAGCGTGAACATTTTAACCTGCAATACTTACGACAAATTTTGGCGCAATTGCAAGCGGCAAGATCTGATCGCAACTATGTGATAATGTCTCCTGATACTATTCATTCTTTACATTTGAGTCGTGTCGAATGCGCACTGCGCAATGTTCCAGTTGCTTTGGATAAACTAGACGTTTACGCGTCTAATGAAGAATATGAGCATAATAAAGCTTGTAAGGAAGTGTTGGATGAGATATTCAAGTTACTCAAAAAACATGGTGTATGTATAGTTGATGAAATCGATCAGGTTTTAGAGTTGAACACAGAGTACAATTATGCAAGCGAAGACTATAAGCAATTAGATCAAAAATTTCCTGTTTTACAAAATGTAGTCCTAGATTTATATGCTTTACTATCTAAAGTGCCGTTACGTTATGTAGACAATTCTGCTTTAGACATTATTACTGGCTTGGCGCGCATACCATTAACAGCAGAATGGCCAGATTTGTTGTCTGATATAGCAGAGCAGTTATATAAAGAGTTTTTAAGCTCGCTTGCAATTGACAAAAAAACTCTGATCCAAGTTTTATTAGGAAAGATTCCACTTGCAGACATTGCAGAGCAAATAAGTGAACAAGTGTCCGATATTCTAGCAGTCTTAAAGTTTGAACTAACAGATTTACTAAGGATTACTGTTGGTAGTGCAGAACTTGAAGAATATGGTCCACGCAAAGCTCAAGCTCAAACATTCGATGATTTACTAGCTATTCCGCATGTGCAACTAAGGCCTAAAGAAGGAGCAGAATTTACGGATCCAATCATCACGATTAATTATACAATCCAAGCGTTTTTAGACAATAAGCAGTTTGTTGAACTCAAACTGTTAACTAATTATATTGCGGATTTAATAAGAGAATATAATGTGTTTAGCAACGAGCAGGATAGAAAGGCATTTAAAGAAAAGGTTTGTGCAATGTTAGGTATTGTCGAGGCAGATAGCTTTGACATGGCTCGACTTAGTGAGGATAGTTTTAAAAAGCAATTTTGTGAGTCTAGTAATTCTAATATAACATTAAAAATGTATTTGTTAAAAATGTATATATTGCCAAATTTAATCGAGAATGAATATGAAATCCAGTCGAGCGCTTTTAATTTTGCTTATATATTTAAAAACTATAACGGTTTTTCTGGAACCATTGAAAATCCGGACACATTTCATGAAAGCTTACAGTTTGCAAACAAGGATAAAAGTTTTGGTACCGATGGCGCTGTAATATCTCTTGTAGAGCATTTAAACCCATCAATAATGGTAGCAGCTCATGAATCTACTGCAGAACAGCAAATTGTTGACCTTATACATTCTAATGCGCAGCGAGGTACAAAGTTACATGCTTTAATTGATGTTGGCGCTGCCTTTAAAACTATGGGTAGTAATCTCAAAATTACCAAAGTTTTGGCCAGAGAATTGCAAAAATATGAAGCATATAAAAAACTCACGCACATTCTCTTCTTCCAAGGTAACGCTTTACAAGCATATAGAATTTCTGATGGGAAAATCTTCGGGATTAAAGAAACCTCGGCAACGCCTGATCAATATTTCACCTTTTATGATCAATCGCATACTACTGGGATTGATATCGATCATGCTGTAAATGCGCATGCCGTAGTAACCTTAGGCGAAGTTACAAAGAAGAGTAAACTAATGCAAGGTATTATGCGCATGCGCGGTTTAAGGCGTGAAGGTACGCAGTCAATTGAGATTTTCGTAAGCAGTTTAGCAGCACAAAAAGAACCAGATTTAAGTACCTGGACTTTGGTAGATGTATTAAGATTTGTTGTTGAGAATAGCATACGCAATGCTGAGGAAATGAATTTTACTGCAGCTGTCGGCCATATGCAGCATTATTTGTTTGAGCGTATAGCGCACTTAGCTTTAGATTCTGGTAAATCTGCACAAATTTATAGGGATGTTTTGATAAGTAAACCAATCGCAACTTTGTTTGAACGATATGGTTCTTATGCTGAATTAGTTAAGGCTAGAGCAGCCTTAGATGAGTACCTTAAGAAGATTTTAGAAATAGCTTCATATCACCATTTAGACTTAGAAGCTATGCAAGAGTATTGCAAAGGGATTATAAATAGGTTTGTAGAAAAGTGTGCCGAAGAGATCAGCACGAATGCACGCAGTACTGAGGTTAGCGATACTAAGCATGTTACCAAAGCGCAAAGCAAAACTGATATGCAAAACGAACAAGAAGATATTACCAATCTACAAAACTCTGCAACTCGAGCTCCAAAATTTGATGTGCTGGGAGCACGTAGGGAATTTGCAGGCTGGTCGAATTTCTGGTCTTCGCGTTTATTTAGAAATATTTTTGATGAAGCTGAAATGGAGCCTATGAGAGATATTTCAGTTTTAGAAAGAAACAAGGCCAAACCTGCCGCTTTTGCTTTTTCCATAGAACCATTTAATCCGGTGCTTTGTTATCAATATGCATTTAGAAATTTTTATAGGGCAAGTGATGATGCTCCCGAGCATTTAAAACATGTAACTGTAAATGCTTATTACTTAGCGATAGTAAAAGCACCTACTGGAATTACACATGTTTTGTTGGATGAAATTGATAAAACTGGCTTGATTGCAAAAGTTTCAAATTGTGATGGTAATGGTTGGGATGCTGCGCATAATATTCCTCCAGATACCACTATATCTATATATACCAAGCATGGCGCCTCAGCATACAGCAATGCAAAATCAGTGCCAGAGATTGATCTAGAAGTATTTATTTCAATGTATCTGTTTAATGCTGATGTTGCCTTATTAAACGATATCTTAGCTGGGCCTAATGCAAACGAGGTGCACAGATATTTTGCTGTGGATAATGATAAAAAACTCAAGTATTTGCACGATAAAGTTTTGAGTTTCAGGCGCGATCAGATGGTAGAGCATGCCTTGTTTCAAAAAGCCATCGCGGCGGGGCCTGGAGCAAAAATTGCGCATAAGCAACCACAGCTATCGCAAGTTTCTGGTGGACTTGCGCATTACTTAGCAGAACCTATGTTGCATACTTATGCACGAAAGAATAGAAGTAAATCCGAGGAGTTTGAGGCTGATGTTACGTTGGTGGCGGGTGAGGGTGAACGCGACTCTTTTGCGTTGGCTGTTGGTGTAGATAGAGATCAAATCATTAGATATGCGTTGGATAACCTCAAGCATAAATGGATAAGAGATTTATTAGCTCCTGAAATATATGCATATCAGTTAGAAGTTGCACAACAAAATAATCCAAAGGCTGTTCTTGAAGCAAGTGCACTTGTTGCTGCTGTTAACGATTGTAATATCATTTTAAGACGTGCACCAAATGAATTTTTAAATGCTTCGCAACTTAAAAGTTTCTTTTCGGATCCATTAAAGCAAGAAGCATTTAGTTTAGCTTGTCAGACATTTATACGCGCTGAGCGTGCTTTAACAACTTACTGTAATAACAGAGTAAACTGCGAACAATATTTGTCGGAACGATATGTAAAAGGAGATATTTTACCGCAATCAGCAATGATTGATATTGTAGCTAGAAAATTGCACAGAACTATTGTTTTACATTTGCCAAACAACGGTACACATATTACTCATTCATATGGTCAAATGGGTAATGAATTGCATTTAAACTATAAGGATCGACATTTTACTCGCGTTAAAGCAAAACAGAGTCCTATGGTTTGATCGAGGGCGCGACAATTTTACTTAGCTCTGCAGGCGGATTCACACATTTACTGCTAGGATTAACCCTAAAATCACGAATCTTAATTGCTTTCGACATTTAGGTATATCTTGGCTTTGAAGTATTGTCTACCTTCCTACCAATCAAACCTCACCATATCTTTTATCTATGGCATTAGAAGCTATGACAACCATTAAACGCAAAAGTTCCAGCCATAAGTAGTGGAATTGCACTCAATTTCCCGTAGCTAATTAAGCTAAAACTCACGAAAATCCAAAAATATCAGCCAAAGATCAACGCTCAGGTGGCAAAACAATTCGTGCGGCGCGTGCTAAAGGTAATAAGAAGGGTCAGCGCCTGGGCATGTCAGAACAAATTAACATTAGCATCTATGAAAAATTAAACCTGTTTTTCACTTTAAACCCAATTATAATGGTACTCAGCTTGAATTGTTGCGACGCGTCGCAATAATCATTACCTACATTGTATAATAAAACTCACTCATCGAGGCTGCATCAAATATACCCAAGATATTAACCACTATCGGAATGATGGTAACTAAAAATTCCCTAATGCAAAAACTGCAAATGCTTTAATCCTGCAACATACTGATTTTTAGCCAAAACCTTGGGATCAGTTTCGCCATTGATATTTACCACAATCAATTTGCCTTCGCCAAATTTAAAATCATTATGCAGATCATAAACCATGCCAATTACAACTAATTCTTTGTCTTCTAATTTATGCTTGAAATCTGAAAGTGCATATTTTACTTGATTATTGATATTTTTAATGATGTTATCGTTTAAAGTAGCTTTTGGATCTAAATTTAAGGTCGATAACTCCTTGCGCAAACTTGCTGATTGACCGCTAAAATCGCCCATGGCTGCTTTAATTGCCCCACATTCAGAATGGCCAACGACTAGTAGCATTGGTGTGTGCAAATGATCTACGCCATATTCAACGGAACCAACCGCGGTTAGCATTTGATTACCGATATTGCGGATCACGAATAATTCGCCGGCAGGTTTTTCGTTAATTGCCGCGCTATCGATACGTGAGTCTGAACATAAAATAAGAGTGGCATCTGGAGTTTGTTTGATCAAACTAGATTCTGGTACATGTTCTTTGAAATTTTCTCGATAACGCAGATTATTATCGATGATCTGCTGCAAGGTATAACGCACGTATTTGAGTTCAGATGAGTGCTCTTTTTCGTCATATTCTGCGAATAGTTGCGTGAAAGGTGCGTTTAAAACGCCGACTAAAAGTATTAAACTAGCAATTTTATGCAGCTTCATTTAAAATCCTCTGGTTATATGAATCCATGATTTAAAAATAGCATAACACAGGATTAATACCATGATAGTCAGGCTTAAAACTCACGCACTGTTCTTAATTGCTCTTGCAGCACTTCTTGTTGGTGCTATCGCTTCTGCAGATGTATCATCCAACCCTGTCGAAGGTTATGCGGCTGTCCCCGGTGGTAAGTTATATTACGCAAGTTATGGCAAAGATTCAGGTGTGCCGATTATTATGGTCAACGGTGGACCTGGTTTAGATTCTGGTTATTTGTTACCACAAATGTTGGAATTAGCCAAAGATCATAAAATCACTTTTTATGATCAGCGTGGATCTGGCAAATCGCAAGGTTTTAATATCGATGCTCAGACCATTACAATGCCAAATTATGTTGCAGATCTTGAGGCGCTACGTAAGCAATTAGGTTATGACAAATTTATTTTGATTGGTCATTCCTGGGGTGGTTTATTAGCTTTCAATTATGCTTTTGCACATACTGAACATGTAAAAGCGATCCTAGTGCTTGATTCAGCTCCGGCCTCTGCTGCTGGATTCAACACTTTTTTAAAAGAATATGAAACCCGGGTGCCAAAAGTTGCTAAACAGATGCTAGAGATTAAAAACTCTACAGCATTTAAAAATTCTGATCCACAAGCAATGGCTGATTTTTTACGGGTAGTATTTACAGTATATTTTTTAAAACCGGAATTAGCGCAGCAAATATCACTGCATTTTAATCCTGATTCTGCTAGGAATATCTTTAAAATTCATGAATTGATTAGTCAAAATTATTTTGCTAATTATGATATTCGACCACAATTAAAAACATTACAAATCCCAGTTTTAGTATTACATGGCGTTAATGATATTGTGCCGGTGGCTACTGCCAAAGAAGTGCATAGTTTAGTGCCAAATTCTAAACTAGTGTTGTTCAAGAATTGTGATCACTTACCGTATATTGAGAAACCGAAAGAGTTTTTTGCTGCGCTAAATAATTATTTAAAATCGCTTGGGTAAAGCTGGGTCTCAAATAAAATCCCTTAGGTACAATTTTGGTTAATTCGCCCTCAGCGTTGACATAGTCGATAAGCACACGACTATTGGCAGCCTTGGGGCGAATATGTAAATAAGTGCCAAATTTCGCACTTAATTTTTGCGCATACCCAAGTTGTAACATTTCCATTAATTCTTCCCAATCGGTGCGTAAAATTTCTTCGATATCTTCTGGCATTTGCCAAAAGATAGGTGCACAAATTATGCGTTGTTGAATTGTTAGTTCTGGATTGGAGATTATTGGGATCCATAATACGTGTTTTAATTTATTATAGACCCAAGATTCGCGCCAGCTTTGCATGCTGTTTTTGATGGGTACGCTACATACATAGGTAGATTCTAAAGGTTTGGATTGCGCATTAATTGGAATAGTTTTTAATTCTATATTTAGATCGGGAAAATCAGGCATAGCTTTAGAGGCTGCGGTTGCGCCTAGGGCAGCTTCGAGTAGTTGTCCAACCCAGCCTTTGGCGTGCAACAGATCTGCTGGTATGTTAAACTGCAAAGCTGTAGCTAATTGGCCTAAAGTTTGGCCATTAATTTGTTGACAGCGCTGCTGCAATTCTTGAATATTTTTTGGAGCGTGAATATTTTGCATACTGATATTTTAGCATGTCCTGACACGACGCAGGAAATTAAATTAGATCCAAGTTGGAAACAAGTGTTAGAAGCGGAATTCGATACGCCTTATATGCAGGCTTTAAAAAGATTTTTATTGCATGAAAAACATTTGGGCAAAACAATTTATCCGAAAGGCGCGGATATTTTTTGTGCTTTAAATACTACGCCTTTAGAACAAGTACGAGTAGTAATGATTGGTCAAGATCCATATCATCGACCGCAGCAAGCGCATGGCTTGTGTTTTTCCGTATTACCAGGGATCAAACCTCCGCCATCGTTAGTCAATATTTATAAAGAATTACAAGCAGATTTAAATATTCCTCCGGCAAAGCATGGTTATTTATTATCTTGGGCCAAGCAAGGAGTGCTGATGCTAAACAGTGTGCTCACAGTGGAGCGCGAAAAACCTGGTTCACATCAAGGCAAGGGGTGGGAACAATTTACCGATAAAATCATTAGCATTTTAAATGCGCAGCCTAAGCCGCTGATCTTTGTGTTGTGGGGCAATTATGCGCAGAATAAAGGCAAAATTATTGATCAAACCAAACATTTGGTTTTAACTGCGGCGCATCCCTCACCATTTTCGGCGTTGCAAGGCTTTATGGGTTGTCGACATTTTTCCAAGATTAATGCGGCATTAGTGGCCCTGGGACAGGAGCCAATTGATTGGCGCTTGCCTAGCGAAACAGCTATAGAATTAAAGTGATATTTAGGGTTAATTAAGATCATCCAAGGAGATGATCTTATGCGTATCTTAATGTTAATGTCTTTATTAAGTATGGTCTGTAATTCGCAAGCTGCGATTTTTAAATGCGTAGGTATGGATGGTTCAGTTTATTATCAAGAAACATTTTGCAACGAAGACGAGGAACAGACGCAATTATTATGCAAAACCAAACCATTTTCTAAAAAAGCTGTACAACAATCACAACGGCGCTTACAAGTGCAGCGTAGATACGTGTTGCAAAATTATAAACTCCTGCAGCGCGAGGAGCGTGCACGCGATAAGCAAGATATGCTTGACGTACGACGTAAAGAACGGCTAAAAGCTAAATGCCAAAAAATTGAGCAGAAAATTGTCGCAGTCAACGAACAATTGCACAGCGGCTATACTATAAAGCAAGGCCAGAGCTTGAATAGAAAGCTGGCTAAATACCAAGAGCAGAAGCAGAGAAATTGTACCGATGAATAAAATACAAAATACAGAATATTTGACGCAAATTTTAGAACAGGCAGTGGCTAAAGCATTGCCAAATAAAACTGGTAGCGTTGCAGATTACATACCAGAATTGCGTAATGTTGATCCAGAAATTTTATCAGCAAGTATTGCCTTGAGCGATGGCACTACAATTGCGCGCGGTGATCATCTTGATTTTAATTTTACTTTACAAAGTGTATCAAAATTAGTGTTATTAATTGGTTTAATGGAAGAATTTGGATCAGATACAGTTTTTTCTTGGATTAATGCCGAACCTTCAGGCTTACCATTTGCAGCAATTGGCGACTTAGATCGTTATGGCCCAGTGCCATCCAACCCCTTAATTAATGCAGGAGCAATTTGCTTAAGCGGTAGAATTCCTGGTAAGACTGAACAACAACTGGCCTGGGTAAAGAAGTGGATCAATACCTTATTTGCCGCAGATTTAGAATTTTCGCAACAAGTATATGAGTCAGAATTTGATTCAGCCGATCGTAATCGATCGCTTGCTTATTTAATGAAAAGCACCGGTGTATTAAAAGGTGACGTAGAAGAAATTTTAAAACCATATTTTAGTTTATGTTCCTATACTGCGACAATAAAACAAGTAGCTTATTTACCGATGTTGCTTGCCAATGGCGGTATTGCTCCTGACGGCAAGCGCATTATATCTGAAATCACTAGTAATCAAGTTGTTTCTATTATGGCAACTTGTGGTTTGTATAATGAGTCTGGGATGCATTTAGTTCAAACTGGTTTACCAGCTAAAAGCGGAATTTCTGGTGTAATTATCGCAGTTGGAGTTGGCCGTGGAGGTATTGCTGCTTTTAGTCCACGCGTTAATAGCAAGGGCACCAGCTTGCGCGGACATATCGTGATCAATGAACTAGCACAGCAACTGGATTGGCATTTCGCGGCGCCACGGGAGTAATTTACAATGTTTAACAGTAATGTGATGATGCAATTATACTATTCATTTTCAGGAGTTAATAACATGCCACAAACTAATCATGTTCTAGTCCCAGAAAGAACTATCCTTGAGCAAATGACAGCATTAATTAGTTTTGCCAAAGATAATATTCAAGCCGCGGCTAATTATACTGTATTAGCTGGGTTGAAAGTTGTGCATAAGGGATTATATTTCTTTCCTGAAGTATCTAAGAAATTGTTAGATCCAGATCTGGAGCCTTTGGCTCAAGATTTTGAGAATGAAATAGTACTTATGGCTCGCTACAAAGTTTTAAATCCAAAAATGCATAGTCTATCCTCAACAATCGCGCACGCTTTGTTTCAAGCCCAATATGAAACAGAAATTGAGGCGCGCAAAAGACTGGTGATGAAAATAGACAAAACCGCAAATGAAGCTGCAAGACTTGCTTTTTCAATTGATTTATTTTGGTTTGTCATAACTCGTTTTGTTAGCTTGAATCCGCAACTGCAATTATTTCTATTAAGCGGATCCTGGCTTTGTTTTGCTCCATATTTGGCTTTGCAACCTAAACTCACGAAAATGATCGAAAGCAATTTTGCAATGAATAAAGACAAGCCACTTTTCTTCAACGGTGTGCCTGGTTCTATGCTGAGTTATAGTTATGAAGACATTTATTCTCCAAGAGATGGGGCTATGCCAGTGGAGGAATTCACTAAAAGAATGCTAGTTCTTGCTCCGAGCGGAATTTAGCGTAATTTCTGTTTAGAATCCACTGCTAGCCCCACAGCAGGCATATCATTTAAATGCGGTGTTAAAGTATCGGAAGTAGCAGATGTGCTAGATGGGCTTGAAAAAGATAAGGTTAGTCTGGGAGCGTAACGTGCAGATGCGCTAGATTGCCGTGCAGAAGATATTCTTTCGTAGGTTCGTGATGACCTTTTCGCTTTGCGTAAAGCTGACATCGCTGCGAGAAGATTATATGCACCAGTTGTTGGATTATATTCTGTAAATCTCTCAGGGTGTCTTTCGATCGCGCTCTTTAGCGTTGCTCTTGTCAATAACACCGTGTTAAAAGCGGTACGAATAATCTCCAGGTAATCTTCTGGTGTGTCATCACCATATATAATATGGTCGTAAGCTTTTTGACCATATTTATTCTTCATAGACACTAATCTATCTTTCTCGTCATCTGTGGCATTGTTAGCATCCAATAATAATCTTGCTATTTACATGATTTTTTCGACCATTTGCACATTGGCATCTTCAAGGATGTTTTGTGCATTTGATTTCACAATGAGATCGGTAGTATCCATATAAGGTTTAATTATTAAATTATTTACAAG
>Ga0206842_1036_pt1 | contig 34870 bp, 28 predicted proteins | sample Alteio_BWOrgCont_23_FD_152861 | JGI IMG/M metagenome (GOLD analysis project Ga0206842, IMG submission 152861) | Enriched cells from forest soil in Barre Woods Harvard Forest LTER site, Petersham, Massachusetts, United States -... | ecosystem: Environmental > Terrestrial > Soil > Temperate forest >...
CCGGAATGCCAGCGCGATCATGAAGCAAAGTGCCGTCGGAAGTCCGACGATCGGAATACACCCAAGGGCAAAGCCGAGCGCCAGCGCCAGCGCCAGACGGCGCGGAGAAATTCCCTGGCGCAGATACACCGCGGCTCTCAGCCGCATTGTTTCCAAAGTTGGCACGGAGGATTGCCTCATATTCAGACTACGCAGATAGATGCGAAGTAGATTGAATGTCGAGTGAAACTTTTGTACCGGGATCAGAAATGGCACGGGCAACTCAAAACGGGAAGATTCACGCGAGTCCCCGTTTGCGTAATTCCTCCACGACCTGTTCGACTTTCCAGTCCAGAGCGCCAGCGCCATCGACGATCAGGTCGGCATGCTTCGCCGAGGGCCGTATACGAGCCTCGGCGGCAGGACGCACGGTGGCGGCGCATTGCTCAAGCACCGATTCCGGAGTGCGTCCGCGTTCATGGATGTCGCGCCGCAGGCGGCGCTCGAAGCACACAGTGTCGGGAGTGTCGACGTAGACGCGCAACTGGTAAAGGGGAAGCAATTCGGGATAGACCAGCGTGAATAATCCCTCGACGATTACGAAGCGGCGTGACTGCACTGTTTCACTGCGGCCCGCGATCCGTGTGTACGTGGCGAAGTCATACAAGGGCCGCTCGATCGCTTCGCCGCGCGCGAGTGCCTCCAAGTGAGCGGCGAGGAGGGAGCTCTCGATGAGTGCCGGGTCGTCGAAATTCTGACGGATGCGTTCGGCCAAGGGAAGATGAGCCAGATCGCGATAGTAGTGATCGATGGGGAAGTGGATTCCATCAAGGGTGCGGGCCAGTTCCACCGCCAGGGTGGTTTTCCCGGAACCCGAACATCCGGCGATTCCCAGGACTACGGGGGCAAACGACAGCGGCTGGGTGGGCGGCAATGGGCCGGTCACGGCTCGACCTTTTGGCGATGGGCGGAGTCTTCTGAAAATGTCGCGGCGATGGCGGGCGCCAGCCGCTTGAGCAGTGCCGCGAGACGGTGCTCCACGCGCCGGCCTGCTTCAAAGACTTCGGTGTGGCTGAGCTTTTCGGCACCGAGGCCAGCCGCAAGATTGGTGACGCATGAAATGCCGAGCACCTCGATGCCCATGTGCCGGGCCACGATTGTTTCCGGAACAGTCGACATGCCCACCAGCGTGGCGCCCATGGTTCGGAAGGCGCGAATTTCCGCGGGAGTTTCGAAACTGGGTCCTGGGGTGGCCAGGTAGACGCCCTCGACAAGATCGATACCCTCCACCGTCGCCGCCTCGCTGGCCAGGGCACGAAGACGCTTGGAGTAGGCTTCCGTCATGTCGAAGAAGCGCAGGGCGGCTCCGGGAATAGAGGCGAAGCGCGGCTCGTTGGGGCCGGTGAGAGGGTTCCAGCCCATGAAGTTGATGTGATCGGAAAGCGCGACCAGCTGGCCAATATGGTAACCGTCCTGAATGCCGCCTGCCGCGTTGGTGAGAATCACCGTCTGCACTCCCAGCGCGCCGAGAACTCGCATGGGGAATGTGACCTGCGCCGGTGAGTACCCCTCGTAGAAGTGCACACGCCCCTGCATCACGATAACCGCGACGCCGCCCAGATCGCCGGCCACGATGCGGCCGGGGTGTCCTTCTACCGTTGATTTCGGAAAGTGCGGGATATCGCCATAAGGAACGATGACGGGTTCGGCGACCGCATCGGCCACCGCGCCAAGCCCCGACCCGAGGACGATGCCGAGACGGGGAGTGAGTGTCGGCACCGGTTCGGCCAGCCTGGAGCGCAGATATACCGCTGCCCCAGAAACCTGTTCGAAGTATTCAGAACTCATCAGGGATACTTTACGACACAGGCTTCGGCGGTCAGTCTCCCAACTGAGTAGCAGAGCTGCGCACCGGCGAAATCGCCTCAGTGCGTCGTATTTGGTCCAGACTGCGAAGCAAACGACGACCGCACCGTCGCAGCCGGCTGTGATGACGAGACCGGCGTCGACTCCGCGGTCTCGCTCGCAGGCGGCGCAACGCGTTCCTTGCGAAGCTTTTGGCCGCAGGGCGCGGGCACATTGGCCATCTGCTTGAGGAAGACCTTGATGCTGATCGTCCCAGGCTGCAGCGTCGAGAAGTAGCTGGTTGAAATCAATAGAGGCTTATGCTGTTCGATCAACTGGTTGCGAATGATATTCACGCCGCAGAGAAGATTGTTGCGGGGTTGGAGGATGGTCTTGGCCGGATCGTGTTCATCCAGTTCCTTGTCCTTGTCCCAGTCAAAGTCGCATCCGTACCGCTCCTGGTCCATGTAGGTGAGTTGTAACAGGCCTTGCTGCCGCACCATGCGGTGGGTCACGTCATCCTTGACCTGGAGTTCGGGGTCCATGTGGCGCACGTCCCGGGTTGGTACGAGGCCCGCTTCTGCCCCGGCGAGTGCCTGAAAGAAATAGGCCCAGAAGGTGCGCTTGTCAACCTCGCTCAAGGAGGTGAATCGCGGGCAGAACGGTTTCACCGCCTTGGCCACCGCGGGGGAGAGCATCTCGGGCGGCAGCGCCGTCTCGATAAACCCGTCCCACAACGGATTCCAGGTCTGGTCGTCGCCCAACTCGGCTTTTTTCTCCGCGATCGGGGTGGCGGGCGCGGCCTTGATTTCGGGCTGAGCCGGCGCAGGAGCCATCTCCTGTGCCTGGACATCCTGCATATTCCGTCCGGGAAGGGAAATAAACGCGGCGCCCAATCCGGTGCTGATCGCGACGCCTGCTACGATCCATGCGATCTTTGTCATCGAAGGTTCAACCTCAGCATGGTGTGATGCGGGCCCGGTCGCGACGGCCGTTCGACGAACTAAACTTATGAAAAATAAAGATTTATATCGAAAAATTTGCACGTTTTGCGTGTAAAAATGGGCTGGGGCCGGTCAAATTTACCCGATTCTCAGCCCGAACCGGAATGTGGGATACCGGCTGGTAAGGTGGGGCGCCGAAAGAGGACAGTATGAAGGAATTTGTGGCCGTGATCTTCGGCCTGGGACTACTCTGCAATGCCCTCCTCTTCGTGCCGCAGGCAATTGCAGTGTGGCGCAAGAAGAGCGACGAAGGCATCTCGCTGATCACCTTTGGCGGATTCAGCGTGCTGCAGGCCATCGGAATCGTTCACGGTCTGTATCAGGGCGACCCGTCGCTGATTCTGGGCATGGCCGCGAGCCTGTTGAGTTGCGGCACGGTGACCTTGCTGACGATCTACTACCGGATGCAGCGCAAGCGGGGCGAGGTGAAGCCGTAGGCCGGCAGCAATGCTACTTTTCGTGGAGAATATCCTGGGCGACCTGGTAGTGGCCGGGACTGCCGGTGACCGCAATGGGAACCACGGCACCGGCCTTCTTCTTTTTGAAGAAGGGAGCGAGCGGTTTGAGAAGGAATGATTTGAAACCCGTCTCGGTGTGTGAGATGTCGGTATCCATGCGCAGATTGCCGAGGAGATGCACCACTTTGTTGTGAAAATTGAACGTGCCACTCAGATCAGCTTGTGCGCCCGGGATTTTGAATGTGAGATGCTGACTCGAAGCAATTCCGTCCCGAACCTGCGCCGACCCTTTGACCGCTGAAAGCACATCGGCCGAGGAACTCTTGGCTGCGTTTTCGTCAGGTGCCTTCTTGCCCTGGGCGCGCTGGCTGAAGGCGCTCAGGCTCTTTTCCGTATCCCGATCCGCCACCCGCTCAGCGGGAACATCGAATGTGCCGTCCACATGGAGCCGATGGAGGAAGCCGCCTCCCTCGCCGGAGGGGGCAAGATAGGCATGGCTGCGGAGCCAGACCGATCCGGTGATGGGAACATCATCGTGGATGAAGGGGCGCATCACATCTTCCGCACGGCCAGCCTGCACATCGATGTCAAACTTGCTCGCCTTGCCCGACGAATCCTGTGCGGGCGAGCCCTGCACGGAGCCGATCACGCGGACCATTGTTTTGCCGGTGCGCGCTTCAATGCTGTGGATGGCAACGTCTCCATTGGTACCGCTCACCGTGCACTGGACCGAGGCGGCGATCGGCGTGGGTTTGCCGTCGTCTACTGAAAAGTTGGGCGTAAGGGTGTCGGCCTGGGCTTCGATTGCTTCCAGGGGCCCACGAAATTGCCCCTTTGACCCGAGGGTACCGGCGATGTTGCCGACGTCGTGCAGGTTGACCGACGTGAACGTGAAATTGCCCGATACCGGGGTGACACCGATCTGTTTTGCATTCAGAGGACCGAAGGTGCCGCGCGCCTCGATGCGCCCGGACGGGATTGCATTCTGCATGTCTACGCTGTAGTTCACCGCCTGGTTTTTCTCGAAGTGCGCCAGGTCCAGTTCGCGTATCGGGAAGATGAGCCGGCTGCCATCGTTCTTCATGATTTCGAAGACTGTGTTGTGGAATTTGAACATTTCGATCGCGGTGTCGGGCCCGGTGAAATCGGAACTGCTGCCAGGCGGAAAGTTTTCATGATTGGCGCGGCTGCCGATGGGCGGTATGACGATGTGCAGGCCGGTAACCTCGACGGTCATCACGCGTTGCTGCAACAGCAAAAGGTCGCGCCACCGGCCCTGCACTACCATCTGTTGAGCATGTCCGAACGGGGGAAGATTGAGCGCGGTCTTGCGGCGCAGCGTAAGGCCGTTGGCCACAAAACCGGGGTGGGGAAAGTAGGTGCGGTGATAGGAAGTGACTTCGACCTGGCTGGCGAGATCGTCTTCCAGCATCGGCCGGATTTTTCGGTAGCGGTAAGGCCAGTTGGAACTGACGAAGTAGCAGCCAATGGCAGCCCCGATCAGGAATCCGATGGCGAAGGCGATCAACCAAGATCGCCTTCGATGCCGTGGGACGGTCACGGGGCCTGCAGCCGGGGAAAAGGTTGCCATAGTACCCGTCTTTCATGGCTCTCCGCGCGATGGCGAGAGGGCCTTGTGTTCGTGTCGTCGCGATTCGATCGTTGTCGAACAAATCGCTACTAACCTGAGGCTTGGAAGCATGCGAGCCCGTGGAGTGTTGCTTGAGAAGAAGCAGATTGCGAAGTTGCAGCAGCGCACAAAGCGGCAAATAATCAAGATAGGTCACGAAGATTTTGTCCGGAGGTCCTGCCGAATGTGCCGAAATATCAAGCTGCTGTTCAACTTTGATCCGCCGGTGACGGAAGGGGAGATTCGGGCCGCGTCGCTGCAGTTTGTGCGCAAGATCAGCGGATTCGCCAAGCCTTCGCAGGCGAACGAAGCGGCATTCAACCGTGCGGTGGAGGAGGTTGCCGCGGCTTCGGAACGGCTGCTGGCTTCTCTCGAAACCACGGCGCCGCATCGAAATCGGGAAGAGGAAGCAGCCAAGGCGAAGGCGCGGGGGATGGCGCGGTTTGGGGGATGAGCCAGATGGGCCGCGAGTCTTTCAACGTTTAGGAGGATCAACCCACCTTCCGCCGCTCATTAGGATGTCATACATCGTGTTGTCGTAGTTTCGATGAAAAACTGTGAAAGCATTCTGGCCCAACTTCACGGTCGATATTTGGTTCTGAACGATCGAATCTAATTCTTGGCTATTCTGATTTTGCGAAACAGGCGTTGTAAGCAAATGCCGCTTGCGCAATATTGATCTCGGCAATCGTTGGGGATGCAATTTCCCTTGATCGTCGAACTTTGGGGAGAATATGCAGGCATGTTGCAGGAGACATCGGCAGGAAGACTTCCACATTTGGCGTATGAAATCCAACCCCATAGCTAATCTGGCCCGACTCTAGTCTCTGCCAAGCTACCACGGGTGCGTCTGAAAGCATGAATGCCATCTCAGGCAGTGCAGCCAAAAGACGCCACTCACCGCGAAACAATATCTCGTCGAATGCCGCTATTGCGCGTATTGTTCCTTGCGCATACCACTCTTGTGCCTCGCGACCAGAGAATCCTTGACCAAGTATCGGCGAGCCGCTTTTGCCACGTCTTGTGTTGAAAATAGGCGTCCAAGACTCAACCCTCTGAAGAAAGTGTCCAAATTCCAATGGGCTGCAACGGTAGAAAGCTGGATCTCGCTGGCCAAGAAGCTATTCAAAGCGCGATTCCTTATCTCTAGGAGATGCTTGGTTGCATCGCGACGGGCGATCGAACGATTAAACAGCAGCGTTACATAGCGAGTCATCTTTCGCTGTTGGTCTTCCGCCATTGTGAATGTGGGATCACAAAAGTTCGTTATGAACTGATTGACTGGATCTTCGATCTCGTAGGCAAGTCGCCTTTCAATGGTGGCCTCAAGTTGTGCGTCGCTGGGGTCAGCAAAGTGTCCGTCGATTCTTGTCGCGGTGTCTGGGGATGCCTTCGAATATGGTGACCGCCCCTTTTCATATCTCCAAAGGCGATCCGATTTTGTTGGGGGTTCGCGATATGAAAACTGTCGAAGTAGCCGTTTCGGAACCGTATGAGATTTCATTGAACTCTTGGCCGTTCTACTACGGCAGTTATCCGAACTCGACTTGCTAGCCCAGGAACATGCCGGCAATCGAGGCGCTGATCAGGTTCGCCATGGTGCCGGCGAGCATGGCGCGCACGCCTAACTTCGCGAGTTCGTTGCGGCGTTCGGGGACCAGGGCGCCGATGCCGCCGATCTGCATCCCGATCGATCCGAGATTGGCGAAGCCGCACAGCGCGAATGTCGCGATCGTGAACGAGCGCGGGCTCAGCGAGGCCTTCTCCGCGCCCAGTCCGATGTAGGCGATCACTTCATTGAGCGCCATGCGCGTACCGAGCAGGTTGCCGATTGCGCCCGCGTCGTGCCACGGCACGCCGATGAGCCAGGCGACCGGCGCGAAGGCGAAGCCGAGAATCTGCCCCAGGCTGGACGGGAACCAGGGCAGTCCGCCGTGGACCCATGCCAGCAGCATGTCGAGCAGGGCCACGAGCGCCAAAAAAGAAATGAGCATGATGGCCACATTCATGGCCAGCTTGCCGCCGTCGATGGTGCCACGGGCGATGGCCCCGATCAGGTTCTCTTCCTTGTGTTCCTCGCTCTTGGGGATCACAACGCGGCCTTCGGTGTCGGGAACGTCGGTCTCGGGCACCAGCATCTTGGCCAGGAGAATCGTGCCCGGCGAGGTCATGATCACCGCTGAAAGTAGGTGCCGAGCTTCAACGCCCTGAGAGATGTACATGGCCATGATGCCGCCCGAAACGTGGGCCATTCCACTGGTCATGATCGTCATCAATTCACTGCGCGTGGCGCGGGGTAGGAAGGGACGGATGGTGAGCGGCGCTTCGGTCTGGCCCATGAAGATGGAGGCGGCCACGTTCATGCTCTCGGCGCCGGAGATGCGCATGGTCTTGAGCATGACCCAGGCCATGCCGCGAATGATCAGCTGCATAAGCCCGATGTGATAAAGGACAGCAAAAAACGCGGAGATGAAGATGATCGTGGGCAGGACCTGGAAGGCGAAGATGGACCCGGATGCGGGCGCAATGATCCGGCCGAATGCGCCGGCGTTGGGCAGGCCGAGTTCGCCGAAGAGGATTCTCGTCCCGGCGAAAGTGGCGGAAAGCATGTTGGTGACAACGTCGCCGGCCCATCGCATGGTGCGTTGCCCGAAGTCGAAATCAAGAACCAGGAACGCAAATGTGACTTGCAGCCCGAGACCCCAGACAATCGTGCGCCAGCGAATACGGCGGCGGTCGGTCGATCCGAGCCAGGCGGCGGCAAGCACAGCCAGAATTCCGAGTATGCCGGTAAAGCGACCCAAGGGCGCTCCAAGTAGTGGTCAGTGATCAGTTGTCAGTGGTCAGTGCATAGGACTCGCAAGAAGGCACGGCCGCATTCTCAGCCGGAAATTCTGACCACTGATCACTATTCCCTTACCTTAACAGCATCTTCGAGATAAGCCTCTGCATTTTCGCGGGTGAAGACGTACTGGATGAGGGGCACGGCGGGCGGCGGCTGCGGGGAGAAGCGGATAGCCTGTTGAAGCAGGTCGATGGATTCAGCGAGTTGTTCCCGCGTGGTGGCGTAAAGGGTGGCGAGCGGATGTCCCTTTTCGATGCGGTCGCCGCGGCGGGCATGGAAAATGATTCCTGCATGGGGATCGACCGGCTCCCATCCTAACGACTCGCGGGGGACTTCGGCTTCATCGGCCAGTTCGCGGCCTGCTCCCGTGCGCTGGACGGCCCAGCCGATGGCAGTGGTGTCCATGGCGGCGATATAGCCGGTGTCCCAGGCGTTGAGCACGATTGTCACATCCGGCCTGTGGAACGGATCAACATCTTCGAAGACGGAGACGTCGCCGCCTTGGGCGTCGACCATCTTCATAAACACTGCAAGTGCGGAACCGTCGGTGAGCGCGGCTTCGGCGAGTTGATATCCCGCCTGGGGAGAGGGAGCCTTTCCGCCAAGGTGAATCATCCAGCCGGCCAGAGCGAGGGACAGCTGGCGGAGATCCTCGCTGTGCGTAGGACGACGGCCCCGAAGAAGTTCAAGGCATTCGGCGATTTCGATCCAGTTGCCCGCGGCCGAGCCCAGGGGCTGGCCCATGTCGGTAAGCAGCGCGACGGTGCGGGTGCCGGCAGCTTCCGCGGTAGCGACCATCAGCGCGGCCAGATATTCGGCGTCTTCCCTCTTGCGCAGGAACGCTCCTGAGCCGGTCTTGACGTCGAGCACCAGCGCGTCCAGACCCGCCGCCAGTTTTTTGCTGAGGATGGATGCGCAGATGAGGCCCGGGCTCTCGACCGTCCCGGTGCGATCGCGCAGCGCGTAGAGCACCCGATCGGCTGGAACGAGGGCCGGCGTCTGGCTGACGATGGAGGCGCCGCATGCGGCCAGGACTGCCTCAAATTCGGACAGAGAGAGCGCGGTGCGATAGCCGGGAATCGACTCCAGTTTGTCCAGGGTTCCGCCGGTGTGGCCCAGCGCACGCCCACTGATCATGGGTACTGCCAGTCCACAGGCCGCGGCCATGGGCGCAACCAGGAAGCTCGTTTTGTCGCCCACGCCGCCAGTGGAGTGCTTGTCAACGGCTACCTTGCCCAGCCGCGCAGGCGAGAATTTCTCGCCGGAGTCGCGCATGGCCAGGGTCAGGGTGCGGATTTCATCCAGGGTCAGGCCGCGCAGAAGGCAGGCCATGAGCCACGCGGAGAGCTGCTCGCGTGGGATGGAGGAGTTGGCCGCGCCCGCAACCAGGAAGCGAATCTCGGAGTCAGACAACGGGCCGCCATCGCGCTTCTTGCGGATGAGGTCGATGGTGTGGAGAGGTGGAGCCTGGCTCGCAGCGTCCGGTCCGGACTTCGCATCGTTCATGGTGTCGCCACTCACTTCAGCTTCGCTCCTCACTTCAGCTTCATGTCAAAGGCCAGCGGCAAGATCTCGGAAAAGGCCATCACTCGTAGACCACCCACCGCCGGAAATGCGACCGGCGCATCGGGCAGAATGAATTCGGCCAGAACCTGGCGGCAGGCGCCGCAGGGCGGGCTGGGCGCATCGTTCAGGTTGGCCACCGCAACGGCCGCGATGCGAATGTCCGGGCCGTGTTCGGCGACGGCGCGCACCAGCGCGGAACGCTCCGCGCATATGGTCAGGCCGTAACTTACATTTTCGACATTGGTTCCGGTGACGATTTCGCCGCTGGACAGACGGAGGGCCGCGCCGACCTTGAAGCCGGAATAGGGCGAGTAGGAATTCTGTGCTGCGTGCCGCGCGAGTTCGTATAGAGTTTCGAGCGCTGATTCAGGCGCGTTCGTCATCGACATGAAAGCATCATACGCGGCGAGTCTTGAAGCGAAAGCATCGCTAATCCGCATGGAGACGGGCAGCGCGGGGCAGGGAGGGAAAGGCATGAATTCACATCTCGGCCTCCACCGCTTCGTCTGCACAGCGGCCACGTTTGTGTTGGCGACGGGAGTGCCGGTTTGCTGCGCCCAGTCCCCCGCAGGCCAGACCGCCCCGGCCGCGCCTGCCGGTCCAACGTCAAGCGCCTCGCCGGGATTCGACGTGGCCGTCATTCGCCCCAACCCTGGCGATACGACCGGGCATTCCCACATCTGGAGTTCGGCGTCCGATGGAAATTTCAAGGCACAGAATGTGACCGCGATGGATCTCGTCCGATACGCATTCGGCATGCCGGAGACGCGCGTCACGGGCGGCCCCGGATGGATGCGTTCGGCCAAATGGGATATGGAAGCAAAATCCGATCCGGCCATCGACGCCCAGTTGCGGGGGCTCGATTCCGCTCCGGCGCGAGAGCAGAAGCAGCAGTTGCTGCAGGCGCTGCTGGCCGACCGTTTCGGGTTGAAGGTTCATGAGGAGACGCGCGAATTGCCCACCTACGCGCTGGTCGTGGCCAAAGGCGGACCCCGGTTTCAGCCTTCCAAAGTCAACGGGGCAACGATCAGCAATGGCAGTGGCCAGATCACGGTAAAGGGAAGCGATCATACCCTGGCGCTGCTGGCGGAGCAGCTGTCCAGGTCGCTGGGGCGCATCGTGGTCGACAAGACCGGCCTCGACGGTCGATATGAGTTGTCGGTGAAGTGGACCCCAGACGATGCCGCGACTCCATCGAATACAGCGAATACCGACACGGGACCTTCGATCTTCACCGCCATTCAGGAGCAGCTCGGTCTCAAGCTCGAGTCCCAGAAAGGGCCGGTGCAAATCCTCATCATCGATCACATCGACATGCCGTCCCAGAACTAGAGTCCGTTCATCCCTGCTCCCTCTCTCAAGTCGCCCCGGCTTTCTCCGATAACCGACTTGTGGGCGTCGGCGCCGGAGGAGGACCTTCGAGCGCGGCCCGAGAGCGGTGGGATGGACGAACTGACGCGGGAATTCCTGATCGAGAGCCAGGAAGGCCTCGATCGCATGGAGCGGTGCCTGACCGAGTTGGAGACGCGGCCCGGAGACACCGATCTGTTGGCGGAAATATTCCGTTCCGTTCACACCATCAAGGGGACCACGGGGTTTCTGGGATTCAAGCGCCTGGAGAAGCTGGCACACACCGGCGAAAACCTGCTGGGCCTGCTCCGGGATGCAAAGCTGGCGGCGGATCGGCCGGTGATTACAGGACTTCTGCAACTGCTGGACGGGCTGCGAATCATTTTGAAGACGATCGAGGCCGACGGGGGCGAGGGAGATGACACTGATACCGACTTGATCGATCGATTGGGAGCGCTGTAAAGCCCGGGGCATCACAAGTCAGAACCAATTTGGCCCGACTCTCCGCAGCCTTTGGCCAACCCGGATGAGTTGGTAAGGCCCGTGCCTCCTCCGCTCGCCGCCGCGGAACCACACGACGTACACGCGGCCAGGCCACCAGAATCGGCTGCGATCTCCGCACCGGTCCCGGCTTCCGCCGCCGAAAGCACCCTGCGCGTGGACATTTCCCTGCTCAACCGGATGATGAATCTGGTTGGCGAGCTGGTTCTTACGCGCAACCAGGTGTTGCAAGCCACCTCCGCCGATCCGCGCATGACACTGCTCTCGCGCCGCCTCGACATGGTGACGGCCGACTTGCGCGAATCGGTGATGAAGGCGCGCATGCAGCCGGTGTCGAACGTGTTTTCCAAGGTTCCGCGCATGGTGCGCGACCTCTCCCATGCGCTGGGCCGAAAGGTCCGGCTGGAGATGGAAGGGCAGGACACGGAACTGGACAAAAGCCTGCTGGAAGCCATCAAGGATCCATTGACCCACGCGGTCCGCAACGCGCTCGATCACGGTATCGAACCGCCGGAGGTGCGCGCCACCGCGGGAAAGAATCCCGAAGGTACGCTGCGGCTGCGAGCCCTCCAAGAGGGCAGCCACGTCCTGATCGAGATCTCGGACGACGGCGCGGGGATCGCGGTAGACAGGATCCGCCAGAAGGCGATCGAACGCGGGCTGATCACCGCCGAACACGCTGAACAACAGTCCGAGCGCGAACTGCTGCAACTCATTTTCGTGCCCGGGTTCTCGACCGCTGCCGCAGTGACCAATGTCAGCGGACGGGGCGTGGGCATGGACGTGGTTCGCACCAGTGTGGAAAAGATCGGGGGCAAAGTCGAGCTTGATTCGCGCCCCGGCAAGGGCACGACCCTGCGGCTGCGCATACGCTCACGCTGGCCATCATTCCGGCGCTGATCGTGCGCAGCCTGAACCAGAGTTTCGCCGTTCCCCAGGGAGCGCTTTCGGAACTCGTGCATGTGGCAGAGGAACAGGCGGCAACGGCCATCGAATGGATCGAAAACGCGCCTCTCTATCGATTACGCGGGAGGGCTGCTCCCGCTGCTATTCCTCGAGCGGCTGCTGACGCCCGCGCTTGCGGTTGAAAATGCGGTTCACCGGCACAACTTCATTGCGGTACTGGACGCGGACGGGCGGCACTTCGGTCTGGTGGTGGAAGGGCTGGCCGATCCGGAAGAAATCGTTGTTAAACCACTCAGCCCGGTGCTGAAGGGCATCGGGCTTTACTCCGGCGCCACGGTGCTGGGCAACGCGGAGTTGGCCCTAATTCTCGACCCAAGCGCCATTGCCCTGCGGGCCGGTATCGCCATCCGCGGCGAAGACGAAGCATTGAGAGCCAAACAGCAGGAAGCCGATCGGGACGATGGAGTCCGCGCGGACTATCTGCTGGTCGAGATCGCGGGACGCCAGGCCGCGGTGCCCCTGGGCCGACGTGGTGCGCATCGAGCAGATCCCGGTAGCACCGGTCGAGTCCATCGGATACCGGCAGGTCATCAACTTCGAAGGACAGCTTGTCCCCGTGGAGGATGCGGGCGGCCTGGTGGCGGCGGCTCAGTCTGATCCTGGGTCCCGGATCATTGTCGTGATCTGCCGGGAGGGGTGCCGGCATGTCGGAATTGCCGTCTCGCATGTGCTCGATGTGGCCCCGGGGGAGCCCTCTTCGAGGCAGGCACGCACCAGGCGGCGGGCGTGGTCACGCTGTTGAAGAACCGGGTCACAGGCGTCATCGACCTGGCGGGAGTGGCTCCGCTGACTGTTGCCGAGCCCGGCCCGCGGGGATGGAGCGAATACGCGGAGGCGACGCGATGAGCACAAGAAAAATTGGGATCGATCTCAGCGGCGAGGTTTCGACGGCAGTGGCGGAAATGTGCTCCGTGCGGCTGGACAAACGGCTCTTCGGGGTCCCGATCACCCACATCCTCGAGATCGTGGGACGAGCAAGCCCGCAGCCAGTGCCGCTTGCGCCTCGCTTCGTGGGCGGCATTGTGCACTATCGCGGCGAGGTGTTGACGACCGTGAGCCTGCGCCAACTGCTCGATCTTCCTCCCAGGGATGGCCCGCTGGACATGCTCGTTCTCGAAGGCACAGGGGGATGCTTTGGCCTGCTGGTTGACTCGGTCGGAGAGGTGCTGACCGTGTCGTCCGCAGACTACGAATCCAACCCGTCCACCGTGGAGGAGCGAAAACGAATGCTGTTTGCCGGCGCCTATCGGTTGAACAGCGGAGTCCTGGTCGCACTTGATCCGGAGCGGCTGGATCCGATGCGGCTGGCGAGGATGGGGTGAGGGCCGTCGTGAATACAACATCAAATTGTCGCCGCACCCGCATTCTGATCGTGGACGACTCGGTCGTGATGCGTACCCTGCTGCGATCCGTGGTCAGCGCCGATGCGTCGCTGGAAGTGGCGGGGACAGCGGCAGACGGGGAGTCGGCATTGCAGGCGATCGAGCGACTGCGCCCCGACCTGGTGCTGCTGGATGTCGAGATGCCGGTGATGGATGGGCTGGCCACGCTGCGAAGCCTGCACACGCGCGGTCATCGCGTACCGGTGATCATGTGCAGTGCGCTCACCCAGCGGGGCGCGCGGGTCACCGTCGAAGCTTTGGCTTGCGGGGCGGCGGACTATGTTACCAAGCCTGCGGGCCAGGCGGATCGCGAATCCGCTCTGCGAACGCTGGCGCAGGACCTGATCCCCAAGATCAAAGCTCTTACCTCGCGGCTGGCGCCCGCACGGAACTTATTTGCAGGCCCGAGCGGGGTACTGAAAACGTTGGGGCCGCCAGTGCAGGACCTGGGCGCGCCCGGGGTCGTGGCCATCGCCGCCTCCACCGGCGGTCCGGCGGCGCTCGACGTCGTGCTTCCCGCACTCCCGGCAGGCTTTCCCTTGCCGGTTCTGGTGGTGCAGCACATGCCTGAACTGTTTACGGCACTGCTCGCAGAGCGGCTGAATCGCGGCTGCCGGCTCAAGGTGCGCGAAGCGGAGGAAGGCGCGCCGGTGAGCGCGGGCACGATTTTCATCGCTCGCGGCAACTGGCACCTGGAGGTGGTTGCCGTTGCTAACCTGCTGCGATCCGGCTGGCCGGACCGATCCTGTCTGCCATCCGTGCTTCATCTGACCCAGCAGCAGCCTGAAAACCACTGCCGGCCCTCGGCGAATGTGTTGTTTCGCAGCGTCGCGGCCGTGTATGGGGGCCGCGTTCTGGGCGTCGTTTTGACCGGCATGGGATCCGACGGGCTCGCCGGTTGCCGTATTCTTCGCAACGCGGGCAGCCTGGTCCTGGCCCAGGACGAGGCCACCAGCACTGTCTGGGGCATGCCGGGCGCGGTGGCGGCGGCGGGGTTGGCCAACCGGGTTCTTCCCTTGAGCGCGATCGGACCGGAGATTGTTCGCCTGGCCGGCGGAAACTGCGCCGCCAGTCCCGCAGTGCAGGGATCGGTGGCCTAGCCCATGCCCACGGAATCCGACTACCGTTACCTGCGCCAGGTGGTCTTTTCACATTCACAGAATGTGCTCGATCCCACCCGCGACTCCCTGTTTGAGATTCGCCTTGCCCGCCTGGTGCGCACCCATAGCATGGGGCATATCGAGGGACTGGTGCGATACCTCCGGATGCGCAAAGATGCGGCGCTCGAAACCGCCATTGCCGAGGCCATGACCATCGACGAGACGAGCTTCTTTCGCGATCGCCGGCCGTTCGAATTACTGCGCACAGACCTGCTGCCAAGGCTTATCGAAACCCGCCGTGCGACGCGAACGCTGCGCTTCTGGACCGCGGCCTGCTCCACCGGCCAGGAAGCATTAAGCCTGGCGATCGTGCTCCGCGAGCGCACTTTCCGCAGCTCGGCCACTGGGACATCCGCATTGAATGCACCGACCTCAGCTCGGAAGCCGTCGAGCGTGCCCAGACCGGACGGTATCACCGCATCGAGATGAGTCGGGGGCTCCCCGCCCGCTATCTGGGGCGTTATTTCGATCCCCTCGGAGAGGAGTGGTCGGCTAAGCCCGTGATCCACGATCTGTGCCGGTTTCGGCGGGCCAACCTATGCGCCAGTCCCCTGCCCTTTTCCGGCCGCTTCGACCTGATTTTTCTGCGTAACGTCATGCTCTACTTCACTCCGGAAAGCCGCCAACATCTGCTGTCTGCGATGCATCGTCTCCTCGCGCCCGATGGATTTCGGCTTCTCGGCTCGAGCGAACAACTCGCGAATGCACCTTTGTGGATCCCGGTGCTGGCGGGGGGAACATGTCACTACCGCCCCATGCCGCCGGAAGGGTCAGAACGAAGAGTCCCCGTGTTTGCGAAAACAGCCTTCCCGAAAACAGCCTTCCGTTGACGCATTCGGGGACTGGGAGATAACTTGTTCTTCGTCAACGAGTCCGGAGGCCGATCCCAATGAAACTGGGAGCCTGGGCAAAACATGCAACACTTGCCCTCCAGCCCGGTGAGAAACGGCAATCGTCTGCGCCGAAATTGCCCCCGACTCTCCAGGCTGGCGGGAACGCCCGCACCGCCCGATCAAAGTCATTTCCAGAGAAGACTTGCCGGACGATTGATGATTTGCGATGATGGTTCACCAGTCCGGGTGATTCCCCTCACGTCACCCGAATATCGAGGATGTGGGCGCTGGACTAAGACCCGCAAAGTAGAGGCAGAACGGCTTCCCGCGTAGCGTCCGCGCGGCAGCTGTGGACCGCCGGCAGCATTTGTTTCACGCTCGTGAAAAAGGAAAATGGTTGTTCCGCGCCCAGACCGCACTGCGGCTTGCGCCCCCTTCGGAGGCCCGAGTTACAACCGGCCGTGTGCGCCGGGCTACTTAGTCGCCGACCGGCAGGGGTATGCTCAATGAAGTTTCCTCTTCGCTCCCAATCCGCTCACATCGTTGCTTTTCTCCTTGTGGTGACCTGCTGCACGGCTCGCACGCCTGCATTGGGGCAGACAAACTCCACCGATTCCAGCAAGGTGCAAGCTTCGGAGAGTCGTTCGCCGCAAGCGCCGACGCCCGGAACCCTGGTCATTCCCGGCCCCCTGCGATCCTTCCTGCGCATGGCCGGAATCAGCCAGGAGGTTTCTCTTGAGGAAGTGCTGCCCATGCTGGCACGCAATGCTTCCCTCTACGGCTACCAGGCCGGCCGGGAAACCGAGTTCCTGGTGCTGGTCGATCGATACCTGCACCAGGCAAGGGAACTCCAGTCTCTCGCAGACGCGAATGGCACAATCCGGGTTACGGGCTGCGACGATGCGGCGCGGCTGATCGAGATTCTGGGTTACAAGTATCAACGGGCTTGCGGACAGAAGGATGTCGCGCTTATAACCGCCAATGCCGAGCGCGCATTTCTGACCATTGACTCCGGTTTCCCCTTGACCACCCTTGAAGAGTCCCTGGCGAAGAGTGAGCCTTTTAGCTATTCGTTTCCGGCGACGCGGGTACCCATGATTTTCGAAGAGAAGGACTGGGTGGACGTCAGTACCTGGAACCGAAAAGCCGGTGAGAGCCTGTTGGACCAGCTCTTGCACGATCAGAATCTGGATCGGCTTTACGCGGCTTTATCCAAGAGCGATCAGGAAACCCGGCTCGCCTTGTTACAGTCGCCGGGACTGAAACGATTGGCAACAGTGGCGTCGGTCTTTGATTTGTATGGGCGTGAGATCTGTATCCGCTCCGGGAAGGTGCTCGTTCCGGCCGATGCCGACAAAGCCTGGGAGGAACTGGTGGGGACGAGTCCAAACTCCGCCGGCGACTTTGTGTTCCGTCTGCTCTCCAGGGATAACGGCTGGTTGGCGGCCTATTTCGACGTCCTGTCGCGTTTGAACCAGGCGCAGCAGGCCCACTTCGCGGATGGATCGCGCATGCGCCGCCTCTACAATGCGTATCGATCGACAGCGTCACCCGCCAACGCGGCACACGGGGTCTTCCCAAGAAATGCTGAACTCCTGCTGCTGTTCACTTCGTTGAAGTGGGAAGAAAACGGCGATCTTGCGATTCCCGGAGGCATTGCAGTCTGGCAGGACATCTTCTCAAAAAAGAACAAATCAACCAGCATCCGGGAGACGGCAAAGCGGGGTCATTGCTGCGACAACCCGGAGAGATTGCTTGACACCCTGGTTGCCTCTGCAAATCTGGACCGGGACAGCGGCCCCACGCAGATCTTTCTGATGTTGAGTGCGATCAATGCGGGCAGGCCGCCGGAACGGAGTATGTCCGATCCAACCGAGTTGCTGGTCGCCGAGCGGCTTCCCCAATTCAATCGCTGGTTTCCCATCTTTGCCGAATTTCCGGCTCTCGACGATACCTCAATCACCCACTTCGTCAGCGCCGCGGATCGAATTGACGGGATATCCAATCCGGCTTTGCGTGCCAACGCTCTGGGAGCATTTCAGGCCGAAGTTGGTCTCTGGGAGATCTTCGCCCGCCAGGGCCAGATCCCGACCGAGAAGCTGAATCCGTCGTGGCAGGCGGCTGTGCAGCCGTATACCGGGATTGGATCATCGGTGCAGTTATTTGAAGCGGCCCGAACCTCGTTGAAGTCGATTCTGCAGGCGGCCGGGGGAGATGGGGATCTGGCCCAGGACCAAATCGTGGACCTGCTGGCGGGCCCCTCTCAGGAAAACCGCGACAGCCAACGCGTGCACCAGGAACTTGCGGCCAGAATTCGTGCTGTCATGGATGACCAGCGCCTGGTTTCGCTCGATTCGCTGTTCGGACTCTACGATGGCCTGACCGAAATGGCGCTTGGGAAGCCGGTCGGAAACAGCCTTCTTCCGCTGGCCGGAAACCTCCATGAATTCGAGATGCCTCGGCCCATCTTCACCGGAAACGAAAAGAGTTCGTGGTCGCCGATTGTTTACAGCAGCAGGCACGCGGAATTGCAGGTGCGTACCGATCTGACCAAGATCCTTCGATCAAATGGGACGAAGGCCCAACTGGAAGCCGCACGTGGCCAGCTTACGCCGTTTCTCCGGGACACCCTGGTGGGTTTGAATTATGCCTACTACGAGCCGCCCGGCGCCGAGGTTCTGCATAACAACCCGCTCTTCATTCGCTCCCATGACTTTTCTTCCATTTCAGTTCAGGGTATTGAACACATCTGGGGCGTTCCCGAACTGATCGGGGTGGGGGCGACGGCCGGAGGCGGAGCCTATCTGATGGGTTCGCTGGCCGATCTGCCCTATGCGCTGGCTTCAACAGAAGAAGACTTCATCGCTCCCAAGAACGTCCAGGCCTTGATCTGGAAAGAGGTTGTGCCCGATCTGCTTGTGGGTGCGGTGCTGCCTCGCTGGTGGTGGGTGAGCCGGAACGAGTTGCATGCCGCAGCTCTCTATCAGCGGGCCGGGGAAGAGCTTCTGATGGGTTCCGCCACCGACGCGGAGCTGAGAGCGAAGGTGATCAGTATTCTCACCGATCGCATGACGCCGGATCGACTGGAACGGACAGAACAGGCCCTGATGGATCCGAATGCCACCAAGGCGCTGGTCAGGCAGACATTACCGGCGGAGAATTTTTATCTTGCGGTCGAGTTCAAGAAAAGATATCCAGACCAGGTTTCGCAGTGGGGACCGGCAGGCCGCGAGTTGGAAGAACTCTCCAGAAAGTATCCCTCCGATGTCAGCCTCGCACGAATATCAGCGGACTTCGGGGTGCCGCATCCCGCCCTTGTGCTCACCAACGCCTGCGCGCTTCTAAACATGAAGCCGGTATCCGCCTACGGCGGGAACGCCAGCAGGCTCCTGGCCGAGTCGTGGGAATCGAACAACCTGTATTGGGCGCGACTGGCGGACGAGATGGGCTATTCACCGGTGATGCTCAACATTCTGGTCCCCACATTGACCCGCCGCATGGTCGCCAACATCTTCGCCAGCAATATCGATGATTGGCCCGCGCTGTTGCGCGCCCTTGAAGAGACTGGCGACGAATTTCGCGAGGGAAAGATCACAATTCAGCCCCCAAGTACTATCGCCCGGCAATAAACATCCAAGGAGACCGCGGTGCGTATCGGATCGGTTAAGGCAAAAAAATTCATTACCTGTTTCGGAGTATTTTCGTTTCTGGTCTTTCTGCGGGGTGGCGCGACGTCGACCGCGGCGCAGGATGACCCGATGCACCTCCGCGTGAACGTGGTCCTGGTGCAACTCAACGTGGCCGTGACCGATGAGAAGGGAAACTATGTAACCGGCCTTCGCCCCGAAGACTTTTCGGTGACCGAAGACAAGATTCCGCAAAAGGTCTCGACATTCGAGGAGAGCAGCGAATCCCGCCACGGCCCTGGGGCAACCACGCGCCAGGACCACCTGTCGAAAGACTCCGGCAAGAGTCCTGCGGCCAGTTCAGCCGATGCAAAAGATTCGGCCGATGTTATGATCTCGCACCTATCCGAGGACAACGTATTCATTCTCTTTGATACCAGTAATTACATGTACCGGAGTTTCGTGTTTGCTCAGGATGCTATCGCGGACTTCATCCGTTCCATGGATGAGGCCAGCAGGGTAGCGTTCTATTCCTATAGCCGGGACCTTTTACGGGAGACCGCGCTGACCTCGGATCATTTTCGTATCGTGAACGGCGTCCGCAGCACAGTGGCCGGAGATGATGCCGCGCTCTATAACAGCCTGTTATTGACCGTAAAGGATGCGGCGCCTCTCCGGGGACGAAAGGCGATCGTGGTCTTTTCCAACGGCCCCGACAACGCCAGTTCCGTTCCTCCGGAGGACGTGGCGGAGTTAGCCCAATCCACCGGGACCATCATCTACATCATCAGCACACGGCAGGCACAGGACGATCCCGTTTCTGCGGCGGCGTTTGAACGCATGAGCAGGGTGTCCGGCGGCAAAGCTTATTTCGCAAAGAACTGGCGCGAGGAGAATCAGGCCTTCGCTTCGATTCGGGACGACCTGGTTCACCTCTATACCCTGAGCTATTACCCGCAGGAGAATCCGAATCGCGGCTGGCGGTCGATCAAAGTGAAGTTAGTCGGCAAGGAGCTGCAGAAGTATCACCTTCGCACGCGGGATGGATACCGGCTTCTGCCTGCAACGACCGTAAGACCGTCGGATGAATTTTCCGGCTTGAAAGAATCCGATCCGAAGTGATGGCAGGTTCGGGTCGTCCCCCAGGACACCCTACAGACAGGGAACGAACTCCGCTCGAGAGAACGCGCGGGGGCGCGGCCCACTATGAACTTGCCCAGGCTAGTTTCCCCGTCTCATCGTAGAACGCCTCCCGGATGTTCGGTCCGTCCAGCGTAAGCATCGCGAAACCATTGAACACGCGCTCCGGAATGTCTGGATCGCTGGCGAGACGATCCTCATGCCATACCACGTTCGGGCTGTTGGCCAGAACCGAGGCCTGGCCGCATGGAAGCGCCCCGTGACCGCAACACCGGCATGAAACTCCGGCCGGACCGTGGGGCTTGTAGACAACACCGAGGTGTTGGTGTCCCCAATACCAGTAAGCCGGCCCGCTGTTGCCCGGAAACGCATTCATCACATGGTCGAAGAGCGTGTTTGTATTGATGCCGGGATCATCCAGACCATTATGGTGGGTCAACACGATCACCTTCTTGCCGTCGAGCTGCGCCTGCACGCCCTTTTGCAGTAGAAAAGCATTCTGGTCATTCGGGAAATTCTCCTCGAATAACAGTCCATCCGTATAGAGATTTCCTTCCGGCGAGAAGTAAGCCGAATCAAGTGCGACGATGACCCAGTTATCGTTCTCGAGGGCGAAATAGCTGCATCCCCCTTGTTTGTCGAACGGCGCATGGCTGATGGCGTTGAAATACGGCTGCGCCCCGGAGTACATCTCGTGATTGGAATTGAGCGCAAAGGATCCGCTGGGCGCCGGCGGCCAGAGATTGACCAGTAGATGCTGCTCCTCGTCCGCAAGGCCTGAATAGTAGACATCCCCAAGATGAATCGTTACATCCGGGTTGAGGTTCGCCATCTGGTTTCGCACGCCGGTGCTGGGAGCCGGATTGGCCTTGGTGCGCCATTCTCCCGTCCCCCAGTCGCCAGCCATGCCGATCTTTACCTGGTTGGGGATTTTGATTGTCTGCGGCGTCTTGCTGAATTGTTGCTTCCCTGCGAGGAGGCTCCAGAGAAATGCAGCGAAGGACCCAACCCACCCTGGATCAAACTGTTGCCACTTTCCGGTGCCCCAGATTACGCCGTCCAGCCCGACCGCGATCAGCACGCCCGCTTCCAGGCTGCTGATCACGGAGTCGGAATCATCCGTGAATGCGCTGTGAGCAAGCAAGGCGGAATGAGGCGCAGCGGGAGCAGCCGGCACGATGCCGGTCCTGGCAACCTGCACTGCCTGCGCATGCGCGCTCAGCATCGCGGCCTGGATTTGTGCCGCCAGTTCGGGACGCAACTGAGTCAATTGATCCATCGCGGTCTTGATTCGACCGACGTCAACAGGATTAACGCTAATCTTCATCGCCATGGTTTCCCCCTCGATGCGAACTCGCGATACCTAGTCCTTGCCGTCTGTCAACTCAGGCTGATGGCCGCGCTCTAACATAAACGCCCCTGCGATGGCCTTGCCGTACGAAGTTGCGGGCGACCCACCTGCCCAATAGAGTGAGACCATACCCCAGGGCTCAGCGAACCGGATCTTGCTCGTCTTTGCGATTCCGGCAAGCTTATTCTGGAGCGCGCTGCTCTTTTGCTTGAATACGTTGTTTTGAGCAAGAGTCGTGGGGTCGGCACTGCCCACAAAACCACGCACATCCTGAACGATCGCCCCTACCTTGCTCATCGCGTCCGCCCAGTCGGTGATCACGTAGACATCGCCCCGGAGGACCCCCACGCGAGGATCTTCTGTGCTGAGCCCCACAAGCGGACCCAGACTGGGGCTCGCCCCTACACTCAGCGCCTTGGGCCAGAGTGCGTCATCCACAATTTGATAACGCAGTTTGTCGATATCCTGGTGTTCCGGGTCAAGCAAGGCACGCATGGCCAATCGCCCGGTTTCAAGGAAGTACGATTCCGGACGGAGATTGCCAGATCCATCGAAGAACATCGAAGTTGACTCGGCGTCGGTAAATGCGGTCCGCAGAACGCAAGTGGAAGGTCCACCAGGAATGAACTGGGCCATCAAAGCGGTCTTTTCCGGCACAGTAAGAATCCGGAGGGCGCAGAACCAGTTCAGGTAGTCGCTCATGATCTGCTGGTTGGTATTGTGATTCAGAACGAAATGGACCTGCTCGCAAGTCAGGGTCGGAAGAGCGATCGCTTTTCCGGCCCGATAAGTGGTGGTCGCAAGGACAGAGTCATACATGGCTTTGCGCAGGGCTTCATTCCGATCCATCGGATCGGTGATCGCGCTGATCCGGCTTCCACTTACTGTCTCTTTGATAGTTACATCTCCGGTAACTTCGTCGATGAGCGTCTCGCTGCTAAGTATCAGATCAGAGACTGTAACAAGGTTCACAATCCCGAGAAGGTTGATCTTGAATGTCGTGTCTCTGCTGCGCACTTTCGAGAACAGGCTTTGCGTCATCTGCAATCCGGGAGCGAGTGTCCCCCCCTCCTGCATCGCACTTTCCATGGCAGTCAGCAGGCTTAAGTCGCCGTCGAGCGCCTTATGAACGGCCAGGCTTGAATCGGAGCTCAGCTTTGCGGGTTGGACATGATACTGAAATGCGGCCTGGTCATCAATGGATGAGGAAAGCGCCAGATCGATAGAGGCCGCAAGGCTATGATCAAGACCTTTCTTGATCGCATGAGCGATGGCATCTCTCTCGTCGGATCCCAATGAACTTAGCTTTTTCGTATCCGCCGCCGGATCGGTACTTATGGCTTTCATGAGTAATTCCAGGAGGTCAATGGTACCCACAGTGACCGAAACTCCAGCAGAGCCGGTGAAGTCGGCTTCCCAGGTGGTCCCGTGTTCCCGCAGAAAACTCAATTCGATCGTATCGGCATCGAGCCTGCGCGCCCGTACCTGATAAGACCCTGAAAGAGTGAAGCTCACGGTGAGACCGGCTAACACGCCCGCCTGTACGGCAACGGATCCCGCGCCTAAAGGCAGGTCTACGGACGCCAGCGGATTCGGAAAAGCATTGACTTCTACTCCGCCGGAGATCGTTAGGCTGCCCTCTCCGGAGACGGTTGCAATATCGTTGATACCAAGTTTGCTGAGATCGGAAATGTCCGCAGGAATGACATAACTTGTCATCGTCTGGCCGAGAGCATCCGCTAATGTAGGTTCGTTGGCTCCAAGCGGGAACGCTTTAAAGTACTCAAGACTCACGGTAGTCGTGGCGTCGAGTCCAAAGGTCAGATCTCCCTCAGTGCCGCTAACCCCCAGGTCCAGCGATCCCTTAAAGCCAACTGAAACATATCCGGTCTGGTCCGGCACCTCGGTGCCGCCGGTGAACGGGTCTGCGTCATCGAGTGTGGTTCCCGGAGAGGCGTTTACCCGGATCGTCGCCTGCACTTCCGGAGTAATATCGATTTCCGGCACACTATTTCCCAGCTGAAAGTCATTTGCCACGTCGGCCTTGAACTGAATGGGCTTCGTGGCCGCCTGGCTGAGTTTGCTGTCCTTGAGCGCAATAAAATCCGGGAGCACCACCAGGTGGAGCAATTCGGCCTTGAGGTAATTGCCGAGGGACGAAGGATTGGAAAGATCGACGGGCGAAATCTGCGTATCGAGTTGGTCTGTGATCTTGATGGTTGGAAACACTGAAGCTCCTTTTGCTCTCACTTATTCAGCGAGCATCTTACCGCAGCAGGCCTTGTAACTCGTGATTCGATCGATCGAATCGGCGTTTATGGCTCGCCCCACATAGACGCATGCTGACTTTGCCTCGCGAATTGGTTTGGGTTGTAATACTTTTCGTAGTATTCAAGCTCGAGATGGGAGAACTGGAGCCAGATTCCGGGAACGTGGAAAGCGTCGCAGTGTGCGGGAAATCGTCCATAGGTGTCGAAGATGTAACTGCAGATCTGCTTGGCGTACGCCACAGCCTGGTCTGAATAGTGGCTGGCGTTTTGAAGATAGTCCTGGGCGATGGATTCCGATAGATACGGCCGTTTGAAAACATTCAGGTCGCCGTACAGCCCACCGGGACCGTATTTCTCAGCCAGGAGCTGGTCCACAGCATCGTTCATCGATGCCACGTACGGGGGGCAGAGGCCCTGGAGCACTCCATCGATGCCCACAGGGTTTGGCTGCGATGCGGGCACCGGAGGCCATCCGGTATCAGGCCACGACTTTCCAGTCAGCATGCGAAAGCCGAGGCCCAAAAACTGCTTGGATGGATCGCGCTCCAGGATATAAGGCGGAGCCACCGAGGCATGAACCCATCCCCCCAGGCCCACGGCCTGCCCGACGAGCATGAGATTCTGCAATTGAAAGAAAGCCTCATAGTTGACGCGCATCGTCGACGCCAATCCGAGCGGCAATACGATATTCGGATTGACAAACTTGTCTTGAGCGCGCGCAAGGCCTCCGACAACTTCATAGGGAACCTTGTTGTTAGCACCTGCAAACCCGAGTTCAACGCCGGCCCACTCCACCGCCTCGACTACATCGGCGGGCTTGAAGGTCTTCCAGTCGTCGACGAACAGGGGCCGTTGACCGTCTGGTTCCGTCAGCAAATTGAGAATGATGTTCATGTACCCGCGCGTACAGTCCACCACGGGCAAGAAGATCGTGGTACCGGGCCGATTCGAAATCTGCTTGTTCCAGCCAAGGTAGTAAGGAAACTGTCGGGGAAACTCCAGTCGTTGATCGTAGAGTTTGACCTTGACCGCCTGCGCCGCGGCAAGCCAATCGGCGTCCGCCCAATCAGCCTTGTTGGGCGGAAGGCCGCCCAATAGCTGGAGCGCCTCCTCGCCCTCCAGTTTCTTAATTAGAAAAATGCCCTCATCGTTAATCATGAAGAACGTAGTTGCCTGGGAGTTATCCGGGCTACTGGCCGAGCGGCCCAGCGCGTAGACGAACGGCGTACCAAGTTCACGCCCTCCGGTGGGAATGTCGAGCGGCCCGTCGTGCTGAACCGAACCGGTCAGGCCGGTCGATACGATGAGCACCGCTTCCTCAAGGGCAGAGAGAGGCGCGGGAGCATTGGTGCTGGTGTGGCTCAGGCCGTTGGCAAGCACGGAAGTTCCACGTGCGATCCGTCGCGTCCGTCGGTCAAACAGTGCGGACATCAGCGGATATTGGAACAACGCGTCTATGCCTGAACTGCGTTCGACCTTGGTATCGGACGGTGTATCTGCCATTGCGCCTCCTCCTATTTCACTGCCGTCTCTGCGGCGGCCGGCGCGGCCTACTTAGTCGTGGACGGCGCGGGATTATAACTGTCAAGCTGAGCCAGGATCAGCGGATAGATATCCTGCGCCGCATCCTTTCCGATGAAACAATCCATATGATGATAGTTAGGAACGGCTACGCGGAAATATCCATCTGCGCCATTCCTGGCGACTAACAGTTCATAACTGCGTTCGGTGCCCTCGGGCAGGAAAAGGTGATTCTCCATTGCCTGAAAGAAGGTGAGAGGGATCTTCAATCGCTCAATGTTAGGGAGGTAAACGTCCTGCCCATCTTTGTCCACCACTTTACCGGCGCGAACGATCGTCAACAGATGGTTGAAGGTGGTGATGTCGGCAATGCCGAACATCTCGTGGATGGCTTCGTGAGTTGCTTCGTTCAACTGGGCATGGCCGTACACCTCACCGTAGATGAGCCAGATTCTCCGGCACACGGCGCTGTTGCAGGGAGGGCCAAGGGCACCCGCCAGTTTCAACAGTCCGTCTTCGATAACATCGCCCCATTTGGATGGATCGAAGTCTGTGGTAAGAGTGTTGATGCCGATGTTCTTGAAGAAGGTTCCGATATCGAAGGCAGCTTTGACATTGTTTTCAGGCGAGGTGGTCGGGTAAAACCCCACTTGCGAGCACACCGCCGACCGGATCCCCTGGAGCTGTCCGGAAAGCATGCTCATCAAAAACGTAAGCGAGCCGATGCAGTGGGCCATGATCTGGATGTCGGCAGCCCCGGTAATTGCCCGGACCTGCGCAACTGCCGCCGGATAATCCTTGGTGGCTACGTCGTCCAAGGTGAACTGCGTTCGCGCCGAGGGCAAGGCCGGGCTGGCGCGATAGTCGAACAACCACACGTCGTAATTGTTCGCGAAGAGGAACTCCGGCAAATTGGTATCCACTGTGTCGATCGTGTATGCGAGAGTGGAAGTTCCGTAGCCGGGCGAGAGCATCACTGGGCCTTTGGTGCCGCCCTTGTATCGCGTCAGTCGTAACTCGACGTTGTCTTCGGTAAGAAAGTGGTAGACCTCCGGAGCACACATGCGGAGCGGCCGTTTCTTTCGCGGCACGGGTTGCGGGTTGAACTCGTTCGCGGGCGCCAATGCACTTCCATAGATATCGAAGAGGACTCCGGCAAAGAACTGCCCGAAGCGGATAACGCTGGTGAGGCGCTCCTGATCGTCCTTGGCATTGGTAATCTCGACGGTGGTCATCTGACGCATAAAGTCTGCAGCCTCGATTACAAGGATCCCTTTGCCCAGAACTGCTCCGGAAGGATCCGAGATAGTGATGTAGAGCGTCGAGGTGTCGCGCCAGATGTTCAGAATCCCATCGTTCTTGATGATCTTCGTTCCCTCGAAGACGAAGGTCTTGCCTTCTTCCGAGGTCAGGTTCATTCCGTATTTCATGAGGCGGACGTCGACCTGAGTGGGATCGGTGACAAGCAGGTGGAATTGGCCCTCGCTCACCGTCAGCGGCTCGGCCGAAAGCACAGGAGCCGTTACAGAACCGACCATGCGCGCAGGATGATCGGGATTGGTGAGCAGTAGGTCCAGGTCGTCGGCAATCACGGTGAGGATGAATTCAAAGCTCGAGCCGTCTTGCTTGCCCTGGATGCTCCCCTTGGCGAAGTCATCCGTGACCTTCGTCGAGAAGAATCCCTTCATCGCTTCGGTGAAGCGCAGCCCCGTGGTCACAGCGGGTGAAGGAGGCGGCTGAACGGGCTTCGTGAGATCGTAGTCGATGGTCCAGCCGTGGTCCTGCGCCATCAGCGCGCAGCAGCGCTCGGCAATCGCCGAGATGGTCAGCAGGGGGTTGACACCAAGCGATCTGGGCATTACGGACCCGTCACTCACATAGAGACTGTCGTACACCCCGCTTCCACTATTCGAAGAGAACACCTGGCCTTTATGATTCACGACGCCTCCCGACGCGTCGCGCGACATGGAGCAACCGCCCAGGGGATGCACCGTGATTAGATTGTGATTGGTGAGATCGCTCCACAGCGGGTTGTGCACAAAAACTCCGCCCAGCGCCTTGGTCGCCTGGTCCAGACGATCGTTCACGCGAGTGAAAACGGGCTGAGTTCCGGCGCCCGGCCAATGCAGCCTCAGGCGGTCGTCTTCGAGAGTCATAAAGCCGTCACCGTCATCGTGTGTCATCACGAGATAGGTCTGGGTGTTTTGCACCGCACCGTGATACGGTCCGCAAACCAAGCTCTCGAATTCGCGTTCGCGTTCCTTAGCGAATGCGTCCGCGCCTGGAGAAAGGTTGGTGCCGGCCCAGGGAGCTACAGCGGCCAGCGCCGCCGGAATCGTTGCGCCGAGAGGCCCAGGAATCGAACCCTCTTCAATCACCATGCCGTCGTCAAGTTGAGGCTGAAGCCGATCGTCAATGATCCCGGTGATGCACGGCCCAACCGGGTCGCGCCCCTGCGGCGAAAGTGAGCCGTAACCGATTCCGTCGATGACGTCGTCGGTGTCGTAGCCGAACGCGAGCACATCTCCGTTGCCGGTGAAATGCTTGCCCACCTGGTCGGAGAGGCCGAGCCCGTTGGCCTTCGAGCGCAGCAGGATTTCGCTCGAACCGAGCATTCCGGCCGCCAGGACCACCGTATTCGCAGTGATGAATTGCGTCGGCGTGTCGAATTTTTCGCGGCCCGAATCGAGCACCTGGTAGTGAATGACCCAAAGTCCGTCCTTCTGCTCGAGATACCGCACGCCAACCTGGGTATAGATTTCGGCGCCGTGGTTGCGCGCGTCGGGCAGGTAGTTCATCAGCACGGTATTCTTTGCGCCGTAATTGCAGCCGGTGATGCAGTCGCCGCACAGCGTGCATGCGTGCTGTGCGACGCCCGCGGAGTTGACCCCGTCTTTGAAAGTAACGTTAATCGGGGGCCGGTAGAACTTTTCCTGAAGAGAAGCAGCGGACTTCTCAAGCGCCTGAAGTTTGGGAAGCGCGGGAAAGTTGTCAGGATAAGGAGTCGCTCCCAGCATCTGCTGCGCGAGCTGATAGCCGGTTTGCAGGCGCGTCGCAACGTCGGCCCGGAACTCGTCCGGCCAGCGCGGATCGTCAAACACCCGCGGCTCGGCGGGAAGCGATACGTTCGCATTCACCAGCGAGGTGCCGCCCAATCCACAGCCGCAGAAGACATCGATGTCATCATTGACGCGCATGTCGTAAAGGCCGGTCCGGGAGCCCAGAAACCCCTTGGGCGTGTCCACCTGGGCCTCGGCAAGCACCTCGGGCAGTGTGTTGGGATATTCTCCGGGCTGGAATTCGCGGCCACGTTCGAGAACACACACCTGCTGGCCGGCGCGCGCCAGTCGCGATGCGGTGATGGCTCCGCCATAACCCGATCCGATAATCACCACTGCGTAATGAGTCTTGAGGTCTTCAATCAATGAAGAAAGACGAGGCATAAACCCTCCCTTAAGATTCCCTGACTGGCCCCGGCGTGACGAGCCGGGCACTAACGCTCGACGACGGGCGCCCGGTCTTTCAATATCCCGACAAATGAGGAATGAAGCACGGTTGGAGAACGCAGCTTGTCACGTTGTTTCGCTTGCGTTCCATGCGCCCGTCCGGTCATACGCATTAACCAATCGGTGGGCTTCCGGGAAAGAGATGTAAACTGCGTGGCCCAATAGAAACACAACTCATGTTTTCGAGGCAAGTGAAAAGCGAGAAACAGGAACTCCTATTTGTCCGGCTCAAATAACTCCGGCTGTCCTCGATTCTCGGCGCCGTTGAAATTGCTGAGTCCAACCCCGACCAGCCGATATCGCTGCCCGGGATCGAGGTTCACTTTGTCTCTCAGCGATAAAGCGATTCGCGTAAGCTCCTCGCATGAAGCGGGCGGCGAGAGAGGCGTATGACTGCGGGTGAGAATCCTGAACTGACTGGTCTTCAATTTGAGCACCACGGTGCGCGCGGTCCTGGGTTGCTTGCGCGAGGCGCTCCAGGTTTTCTCCGCGAGCGTGCGAATCAGGGTTTCCGTTTCCGACAGTGGGACGTCCTCCGGGAACGTATCCTCCGCGGACACCGATTGCGTGGGCCGGTCGGGAACCACAGGGCTTTGATCAATGCCTCTTGCCAGTTCATAGAGGCGAAGGCCGTATCGTCCAAACGCTCTTTCGAGGTCAGCCAACACAACAGCTTGCAGGTCTCCGACCGTCTTGATGCCCAGTCTTTCAAGTTTTGCTTCAGTGACTTTCCCCACGCCAGGAATGCGCCCGACGGGAAGCGGGGGCAGAAACGATTCCACGTCTTTGGGCTGGATAACGAAAAGTCCGTTCGGCTTGCGCCAATCGGAGGCTATTTTGGCGAGGAACTTGTTCGGCGCCACACCGGCCGAGGCGGTGAGATCAAGCTCGATCCGAATCTGCTCCCGGATCGTCTGCGCGACCCGGGTTGCGGTTGGTAATCCGGTCTTGTTCTCGGTGACATCAAGGTAAGCCTCATCGAGCGAAAGCGGTTCAATGAGGTCGGTGTGCCGTTGAAAAATCTCGCGAACGAGCAACGACACGGCCCGGTAGCGCGGAAAATCGGGAGCGATGAAAACCGCGTCGGGACACAGGCGCTCGGCGCGCACCGTCGGCATCGCAGAGCGGATTCCAAAACGCCTGGCCTCATAGGAAGCAGCGCAGACGACCGATCGAGTTCCTCGCCACGCCACGACCACGGGCTGGCCGCGCAACTGCGGATTGTCCCGTTGCTCGACGGACGCATAGAAGGCATCCATGTCGACATGAACGATCTTGCGGTCTGCCATCCTGCAGCAATTCTAATCGCCGTTTATTTCGCCGGCGTGATCGCGATGTTGCGAAAGGCGACGTGTCCTTTCTCGCTCCCTTGCAGGTAAATCGGCCCCGGCGACGCCTCGTGGCTGTCGACGGCGCCGCCAGTGATGCCGGGAATCTCCTGGTTGTCGATGACGGTCTTGCCATTCAGAACCACGGTGACTCGTCGCCCGATCAGGGTGATGTCAAAGGTCTGCCAGATATCGGGAACACGGGGCTGTTCCGGTGTGGGAGCCAGGAAGCCGTAGACGCCGCCGGTGTGATGGCTGGGCGGTTCCGATTGCGACTCGGTTTCGATCTGAACTTCGTAACGGCCGCGCAGATACACTCCGCTGTTTGCATCTTTGCCGCAGTTGAATTCGACATGCAACTTGAAATCCTGAAACTTCGCGTCGCTGTACAGTTCCGGACCATTTCCGGGGGTCACAAGAGTTCCATTCTGCACTGTCCACACGGGCGGTCCCGGCGCGCCCATCTTCCACCCGGACAGGTCTTTGCCGTTGAACAGTTGAATCGGCTTGCCCCATTGGGGCGCACTTGCCCTTTCTAGTGCCGGCGCTCTCACGCCTGTCCACTGCCACGTTTTTCCATCGGGACCGTTGACGGTTCCGGAGAGCGTTTCACCCCTCAGCTGCCCCTGAAATACCAGGTCGATCGTGCCGCCCTCTTCTTCCTTTGGAGAAACGAATGTCAGGCGGCCATTGGACAACTCCGCTTTGGAAAGAGGGCGCGCGTTACCCCAGCGACCCACCATTTGCGCCTTGAGTTGGCCGCCCTCCTCGCGCAGCTCGAGCCATGAAGGATACTCGTGGTCCGGCGACTTCAGGGTGAGATCCCAGCGGCCGAGGAACGGCTTCAAGTCACGCCCTTCTTCAGAGGCTTGTCCGAGCATCGTCAATGGAGAAGCCGCGAGAAGACTGGCACCTAGAATTGCGGCACTGGCTAGCGAATTCAATTTCACGGAAACGAACTCCTTTTCACTTCATAGGCCGGAAACCATCTCAGGTCTCAAAATCGAGACCTGGAGCACCCCGGATTTAGCTCAGTGACTTGATGGACTGCGAAGCTTCATCCCAGCCGACCGGGCTCTTGCGGAAGTAGGATTCATTGGCAAGATGACAGGCAAGCGCGGCATGGTGACCGAAGACAACATCCTGCACAACCGGCTGGCGCGATCGGACGGCCTCGAAGAATTTCCATAGATGCGGCCGGAGATCGTCGTAGTCGTTTCCGTTGTAAGTAATGCTTTCCGGGGCAGGTTCCTGTCCGGGAGCTGGATCGTGTTCCTCGTGCCATTTCTTCACGTACTCATTTCTCAGCCGCGCCGGGTATGAAGCCGTGTAATAGCTGGGCGACAGGTCGACTCCCGCCTGCGGCGCATACGAAACGCTGAATTCGCGAAGTTCAATCGCACCCTTGGATCCCTGAAAACGAGTGACCTCAGGCGACTCGCATCCCAGCGACAGACGCATATACACGGGGATTCCTTCATATTCAAACAGCACGGGATGGACATCGGGCATGTTGCGCCCGTCCTTCCACCGGTAGATGCCACCGAATGCTGAGACCTTGCTCGGCACCTGATTGATGCCCAGCACAAACTGCATGCCGCTGATCAGGTGGACAAGCAGATCGCCCGCAACGCCGGTTCCATATTCCTTCCAGCAGCGCCAGCGCGCAAAAGCCAATGGGTCAAAGGGCTTCTTGGGCGCAGTACCCAGCCAGGTTTCCCAATCCAGGGTTTGAGGCGACAGATCGGGAGGAGGCGGATACTCCCAGGCGCCGTTGGGATCGTTTCGGCCATAGGTCGCTTCAATCAGATTCATGTCGCCGATTGCACCCTGAGCGATCAGCTCTTTGGCCTTGGCGCATAGAACCGAGCTTGTGCGCTGCGCGCCGATTTGCACGATGCGATCGGTTTTCTTAGCCGCAGCGACCATGGCCAGGCCATCCGACGGATTGTGCGACATGGGCTTTTCGCAATAGACATCCTTGCCCGCGCCGACCGCGTCCACCACAACCTGCTTGTGCCAGTGGTCGGGAACAGCCACGATGATGGCGTCGATGTCTTTGGCATCAAGCAATTCCTGGTAACGGCGGGTTGTCCGGATCGGCTTGCCGACGATTTCCTTTGCCAGTTCATGGCGGCCGTCGTAGAGGTCGGCAGCGGCCACACACTCCACTCCGCGAAGCTGGATGGCTGTCGTAAGCAGGTTTGAGCCTTCCATGCCAACTCCCACGATTCCGAATCGAACCCGGTCGCTGGCCGGTGCGGCTTGTGAGGCCGCGGGTATGGGCTCGGCATCGAGGAGCCTGGTTCCCGCCAGCAACGAGGCCCCCGCTACGCCTGCCGTGGTCTGCAGGAATTCGCGCCGGGAAACAACAGCTTTGTCTATCACGCGATCTCTCCTTTGGATTCGCCGCGGGACGCCTTCGCAATTTACCCGCTACGAACCCCGCGGGCAATCATAATCCTTCGTTGCCGTCAGGCGAATGAGATGTGGCTTGGGATCAGAACACCGAAGACCTCGGGGGAGCGGCCGAACTCGGCGGCGCGGGTGCTCTTGTATGATTCTGCAAATGAACCGAAACCAGCGCCCGGTAAACGGAGTACGAAGTGGGCCGGACTTCGACAACGGTTGGACCCGGCGTCAGTTCCTGAGCAGTGCGGCGATCTCGGCTGCTTCTCTCGCACTGAGCGCGCCTTCCTTTGGCTCCGAGGCCGAGGCTGGGGTGACCGGTCCTGCAGCGCTTCGCGGCCGCTTCGTGACCCACGTTTCGATTGTTCGCGTGAACCAGATCGAAGTGACTCCGACGCGCAACATTGGCGAAGACGAGGTCTCCGATAATCGCCCGGAACTTATCCGCGCACGGCGGGACGCGTTTGCAAAAGGCTGCCCCGATGGCAAGATGACCTGGGCCATCAGTTGGCTGGCGCTAAACGACAGCCGCGATCAGTACAAGGAAGCGCGCCGCCTGCTTGCGTCCTATCACGATCAATATGGAGATGAAGTCACATTCATCCCCGGCGGCTATTTCGCGCCCATGTACGACACCCGCGAGAACAATCGAAAGACGATTCACGAAGCCCTTAGCAAGGTGTCGGCATTGGTCGGTGGCGGGTATCGTCCGCAATGCCTCGTCGCGGGGTTCATGGATGCGGAGAATCAGCGCTTGCTGGCCGCGGATGAGGGTATTCATGTGTGCCAGGGACAGATCTGGAGCCAGCACGCAATCGACAACGGAGACGGCGATGGAGGAATCTGCTATCCCTATTACCCCAGCCGCGAGCATTACCTGAAGCCCGCCCAGGGCCAGGCCGATCTCATCGATTGCGTTTGCCTTGACGGCTGGACGTGCGATTTCCTGGCTGCCCGGCGGGATGGTTTCCAGGGCGGATTCAATAGCAGAATGGGCGTGGGCCCCATCGAGACGGTGGGCAACCTTGGGACTGGTGTCGGCCGTAAAGAAATGATGGACACGACCGCGATGCACTTCGACACCGGTCACGCGTTGAACGGGTTCGGCTGGGTCACCGGGATCTGGGAAGTCTCCATTGGCCACCACGAGGACCTGGCCTGGTGGCTGCAGGCGGTACGGGATCGATGGCCCGACACGCGCGTGATGACCGAAGGGGAATTCGGCCTGGAGTGGCGGAAGCACAATCCAAATAACGCCGGCCTGAACTACCGATTCGATGCCAAGGGCACGGGAGCGCCTGGCTCTGAAAAGAACCTGGAGATCCAATGGTTCATGAACCGTGAGTTCCGGCTGGCGCTGTTGCGCGACTGGACGAAAGACGCTCCGCCCATAGCGATTGACTTCACGCGCTACGACCTTCCGGTAGCCGAGCCGCAACAGTTGCAGCGGGAGTGGAGCCTGATGAACGTGCTGAACGAGAAAGGCACACGGCCCCAGGACAAACCGACGCCCCTGCGGCAGCTCAGCCATGACGATCAGCAGAGAATCCTCAGCCGCTATCCGGAACTCGCCAAGTGGATGGGATGATCCCTGCTTGCCGTTTGCCCGGTTGCGCCAGTTCCAGACACCTGCTCATCAACCAACTCAAGAGGCATAATGATGGTCCGAGCGAGAGCCAAAACCGAAGTCCGCGCACCTGTCGCCGCAGGCCGCGGCATTGACACCCAACTACGACGGATCGTTATCCTGACGCTGATGTCTATCCCTTTCTCCGCAAACATCGGGGCCAACCAGCCGGCCGCGAACGATCCCGTCCGATCCTTCCTGCAGCCGCTTGTCGAAAATCACACTTTGGCCGGGACGGTCACCCTCGTGGCGACCAAAGACCGCATCGTCGATGTTCAGGCCGTGGGCTACCGCGATCTCGCCGCCCGTGCGCCCATGCATCCCGATTGTCTCTTCTGGATTGCTTCCACCTCCAAGCCGATGACCGTCACTGCCTTCATGACGCTCGTCGATGAAGGCAAGGTGAATCTCGACGATCCGGTCGAGAAGTACCTCCCGGAATTTCACGGCCAGATGGTGAGTCCGCCGCAATCGAAAGCGAACGCCGAAACCTCCGCAGCGCAGGCTCCGTCCACTCCTGTCCCCGCGGTTCATCCCATTCGTGTGCGCGAAATCCTTAGCCATACGAGCGGC